>Ga0209190_1000853_pt1 | contig 21823 bp, 18 predicted proteins | sample M_140205_XF_Meta_FD_187315 | JGI IMG/M metagenome (GOLD analysis project Ga0209190, IMG submission 187315) | Freshwater microbial communities from Lake Montjoie, Canada to study carbon cycling - M_140205_XF_MetaG (SPAdes) (version 2) | ecosystem: Environmental > Aquatic > Freshwater > Lake... | reverse complement strand
GCAATCGGTGAGGGACTGACTCACCCTTTCCCCGTTACGAACAGTGCTAAAATGCTGACGTCAATTAAGTCATCTGCTCAATATGGCTTCGCTCATAACGGCATTCTCTCACGTGTACGTGCGGATGACAAACTGTCTGACACTGCCGTGTACGTCAAAGACTTTTTGTCCAAGATAAAATTGGACGACAAAAGCCTCGTGCAATACTTCCTAGACTCTACGTGCGAGTCGTCCAAATTTGTTCTGCTGTATCCCGATGGACAGTTTGTAAAATCGGGCTCATGGATAACTGACGACAACATCTACTGGAGTAACGACAGCTACAAAAAAGCCGAATGGGCCGAGTATCATAAAGACTGGTTCTCATTCACGTACAAAGGAAACAAGAAGAAAGACAAGAAAAAAGACCCGGCACTAGTGCCCCTACCTTTCGGTAAAAAGGTTTACGATGATAGCGGTAACATCTACTGGCAAGGCATGGCGTCACTCATGGATGACGAACAACTTTATCAGGATACGATTACCGGCGAACTCTGGGTAATCGATCACGTCAAGGATACTCGGGATTTTATAGGGTATGCCGAGACTATGGATTATGCTTTCTCTCGTGATCCGTGGGAAGGATGGAATCCCGGCGACGAGTAGCTAGTCCAGTACGCAGACAACCCCGGCTAAAACCGGGGTTTTTTTATGTCCCGATATTATCGTTGTTCTAACTCTCTCGAGGATTGCCTACAATCGATCCGCCAACACTAGGTAGGGTCAATCGACCACTAGCATGGGCAAACCCTGCCAAAACCCCGGGAAACCGGCTTATAGGGGAAATTAGCTACATGTAACAAATCATGTTTGCGTATATACCCTAAAATGGGGCATTTTGACCCGATGTACCTACATCGGGTTTGTCATCGGGTGCATCATGGTTTTGTCATCGGGTCTAAACCTATACGGGGCAAGATGTTAGTAGGTTTTAACCGGGAGTGATGCACTTTTTTTCTATAAAATAAAGTAGGTGAAAAAGAGAGATTTTATATAGCCTATATAAGTAAGGGTGAATGTTGGGTACATCGGGTACATCACCCCCCCCTTTTTTTCGTGTAAATCTATATAGCATAACAACCTTGACCCGATGCCAAAGGGTGATGCAATAGGGTACATCGGGTACATCGGGTAGGATTGTTTTATCGCTTTCCCTAATGAGAGAAAGTTTAACTGGTAGTAAGGGGAAAACGATTCCCTATTCTCCACGCCTAAGTGTCAAAAAGCATAGGCTTATGCCTAACAAACATATCCTTACACGTGTTAACATTACAAAAGATTAATCAAACTTTTTGTCCACAAGCTGTCCACAAGCATTGTGGATAACTTATCCACAGGTTATCCACAGGCGACTCCCATGGAGTTATCCACAGGTTATCCACAGGTTATCCACAATGGAGATTTTGGAGATCCTGGAGATTTTAGAGATTGGGGGGGGTGAAAGGTACCCCCGGGGGGTCAAACGTTTTAGTCTACCTCCCCCTCCATTTTTACTTTCCATTATTATGCTCATGCCTAATCATATAACCCTCCATATTTTGCGTAAACAGTTGACTATCACTTGCCTACTGTGTATATTGCAGATACCAAATACCGATTTGGCATGATTCCCCCCCCGTTACCACCAGCCGCCCTCCATCGGCTGGTGGTTTTTTATTTGCCAAAAATACTTGCATATTAGTTGCTACTTCGATATTCTCATATACATGAGAACGCAAAAACAGATAGAACACGACGACCAACTCCGTGCCGGATTTCCCGGTCGCGGGCGGCCGAAGGGGTCGAAGTCGGTGCGGGCAAAGATGCTTGAGCGTCTTGAGGAAATGTTTGTTGGCGACCCTGAGGGGGAAACCGATACTTTTATTGTTGATTATTTGTCTGAGTTCAAAGAGAGCGCCCGATCTGGCGGGTGGGCGGCTAAGTACTTGTGGGAAGCCATTGCTGGCAAAGACCCCATTGAAGCGATTGACAAGATTCTTGGTAAGGCTAAACGGGAAGACGAAGATTTCAATACTTATCGGGTACTGCTTCAGTGTCACGACATACAGCAGGAGATGGTTTTATCCAAATCCCGCCGGATGTATGCGATGGCTGGCCGCCGTGCTGGCAAGACTCAGGCAAACGTGAGGAAGATTGTTCACGGACTGATGACTTCTCCGAACCGGCGGTTTCTGATTATTTGTTTGACTATCACCAAGAGCATTGAGCAGTACTACAACCAGCTTTTAGATCTCTTTGAACTATTAGGCGTGGACGTTAGTTCAAAGAGTATGACTGACGGAGTTATTCGTCTTCGCAACGGAGGGGAGGTTTATTTACGTGGCAACAACACCAAGGACGAGCGTGAGAAGTTTCGTGGAGATCAGTGGGACGGTGTGGTTATCGACGAGGCACAATCCCAAAAAGCGTTGTATTACCTTATCGACGAGGTTCTTTCTCCCACGCTTTTGGATAGGAAAGGATGGCTTCTCCTATCTGGAACTGGCCCCCGTATTCGAGGTACGCCTTGGGAGAAACTTTTCTTTGGGGCTAGGGATGACTCGGCGAGGGGTCGTGCTTGGAACTTCAACATCACCAACAACCCGTTCATCCCGGATTACACTTTGGTGTTGGATGATGTAAAGAAAAAGAATGGGTGGACGGACAACACGCCGATTTTTGTACGTGAGTACCTCGGGCAAGTTTCTTACGACGATGATGCTCTGATTATTCGCTTAACAAACGACAATTTCTACGAAGACAGCGATCTTCTTCGCTGGATTACGGCCCAACCGTCTACCGACATTCATTTTACTGCCGGATTAGACTTCGGATTCACTGATTCTGACGGATTCGTGATTGTTTGCTACTCCGATTCCCGGCCCGAAAAGTGGATTGTGTACCAATACAAGAAAAACCGGATCGGAACTCAGGAATTGGCTGACGCTTGCTTGGCTGGTCTTCGATATGTGCGTGAAAACCCTATTTTCAACACGGTTCCCGACAAATACATACAGATTTACGCAGATTCCAGCCACGGGATCACTTCTTACGACCTAAATACGATTTACGGCCTCCCGGTTATTGACGCTTACAAGCAAAACAAGGATTTGGCGTATGAAAACCTCCAAGAAGACACCCGCAGGGGCTATATCAAGACAAAACACTCGATTTGGAACGAAGAAGGGATCTGCGTCAACGATCCGTTCGAAGATGAGTGCAATAAAGCTGTTTTTCGACGAAATGACGAGGAATCCAGCAATCCCTACCAGTTAACCCGTGAAGTTGATGATGAAACCTATCACCCAGACCTGATGGACGCTGTTTTGTACGCAATGCGCCGCATTTGGGTCTACCAAGACCGTGGCGACGACCAATCAGAGGTTGCTGGCAAGAGCTATTTCGAAGAGCAGATGGAGAGGGTTCAAAATGGAGGTTAGCCGCATAATTGGGTTTATCTGTCTTTTTTGCAGTATCGGAATGCTTGTTTGGAGCTATTCAAGCGTAGATATACCCAAAGACAAAGTTCCCCTCATTGAAGCTCTGGCTCCGCCATCTCCACCTTCTCTCTCTACGCCCCACATTTCCCTTGAGGTGGATTTCAACACAAAGATTCAAGGCAAGTGGTATCATCTTGACTTCTATCAAGCCTATCCTTAGAGTTGGAGCATGGCGAAGTTCACCGGAACAGATTTACCTCAATTATCCAACGGCTCTGATGACGTTGCGGTAAAGAAGTCTATTCTTGATCTTCTTGATAAGATCAACACTGTTTCCGATGCTCAGTATCCTGTGGGATACGTTTACACGCAGTACCCCGGTACTTCTGATCCTGCAACTTTGTTTGGTGGGACTTGGCTGAACATCACTTCATTGTATGCCGGTTTGTTCTTTCGTGCAGAAGGCGGGTCTTCACTTGCCTTTAATGCTGGCAATCAGACGGATGCTTTTCAGGGTCACAACCATACTATATCGTCTGGTCAAGGTTTGCATAACCACACACAGAATCCCCATAACCATACACAAAACTCGCACAACCATTCGATAAATGAATCTCCTGCTTCTGGAGGAGGAAATCAGGTTGCAGTAGGACAAAATCCTGCGGCTTATCCCGGTAATGCAAGTGTCAACGGAACTACTGCCACCAACATAGAAACTACTGCCACCAACATAGAAACTACGCTTCCTTTAATGACTGCTGATACAATAACTACTCAGGGGGCTTTAGGAACTCCAAGGTTTGCATCAGAAACCCGTCCGGTCAACACGACGATTCGCATTTGGCAACGAAGTGGCGGGACGCTCACTATTACAACGGGAACTTCTGTAACAATGGGCATCTACGACTCCGGAACCAACTCCCTCGGTAGCTGGATTCGGTTCACGGATGGGACGATGGTGCAGTGGGGAAACTATAGCTTTACAGTGCCAGCACTAGCAACGAATGTTTCGGACACATCCGCTATCACACCATCCTACCCACTGTCTTTTATATCCAAACCAACCATAACTTACGGTATGAATGCGGCATACGGTGAGTTCTTTGGCATGAAAGTTGTTGAAGGAAGTCAAAATCTTAGCTCTTTTGTGATGAACATTAGAAACTTAGGATCAACATCTACCCCATCTGTAACTCTTCAGATATTTTCTTGGCAAGCAACTGGTAAATGGAAATGACAAACGCAACTCGATCATATAGGATGACAAAATGACACCAGAATGGATTTTAGCAGTTTGTGCAGTACTCACCATTGCCGGTGCCTTGGTTACCGTGTTGTGGAAGTTTACTGTCAGCATAGACCGGATGTCGGTTTCAATAGAAAAGATTGAAAAGATCATTGAAAAGTTCGACGACAACTTTGATGACCACAGTATCCGCATCACCAAGCTGGAATCTTGGAGGGAAAATGCCGGTAATTCGTGATCCTAAAAAGATGGTCTCTCCTGCAAAAGAAGCAGCCATCAAAGCCTTGGCTGCTTGCCAAACCATGTCGGTAAAAGTCTGGGTGAACGAGACTCTTCGTTCTCAAGAAGTTCAGGACGCCTACTACCTACAGGGTAGAGATATCCTTGAGAATGTAAACGCCAAGAGGAAGATTGCTGGTCTTCCACCCATCAACGAATCTGAAAATAAAAACATAATCACTTGGACTCTTAAATCAAAGCACTCTAGCGGCAAGGCTATGGACTTGTATCCTGTCGACAAGACAGGCAAGATTCTGTGGAGCGGGAAGAAGTCTGACTTTCAACCTATTGCCGACATCATCAAGCCCTTTGGCTTTGACTGGGGCGGCGACTGGGACGCCAAGAACCTTGATCTACCTCATTTTGAATGGAAGGCAACATGAAAACACTTGTTTCTCTTTTCCAAGGCCCCAATGGGGACATCTCATCCAAGCGCATCTCGGCTATGGCTTTGATTATTTCTGGGATCGTGCTGGCGTTCTGGAAACCTGATGAAGTTGGAATGGTGGGTACTCTTCTGGGAACTGGCACCGGAATCCTTGGCATTCAGGCCATAACAAAAACATGAGGTTTCGTAATGCGGTTGAAATCATTGGTGCTGTCATTGTTGCTATTGGTGGGGCTATCCTTTTCGCTTTCGGCTATCGAAGTCGCAACTTCGGATTGGGAGAAGCTAAAAGTGATCTTGCAGACGCTCAAGACGGACAACGAAAGTCTACAGAGTCTGCTGACAGAATCAAAGAGTCAGTTGACCTTGGCACAAGGGGAATTGACGATGCTCAAACAATCGTTGAACGAGACGGAAAGCTCATTGACGAAGCTCAAGACATCTTTGCAAAGTATAAGTGACCAGTCGATTTTCTATTCGATTGTAGCAGTCTGCATTGGTTTAGCACTTGGCGTCCTGCTTTCCCCTTGACATATTGCACTGTTGGTGCAGATACTGACGATGAGAGGTGGCTTTGAGTCTTTTCAAGAGTATTAAATTACATAGGTTGGCCTCAAAGAAACTCTCAAAACTTCTTGAGTTTGCCATCTCAAGTCCCGAGGTCATGGATGCCATGATTGAGCTTGCTGAGAAGACTTCCAAAGATGCCGTTCTCCAGAAAATCCTTGACGAGACTGAAACCAAGGATATTGATGCCGGACTTATCAGGAAGCTGATGGAGTCCGCTCAGAGCGGCGTAGTTGTCGATATCAAGATGCAGAACGCAACGGTTACCCTTAGAAAAGAAGATGTCTACGACGACATGGCCCGCCAACGGTTCAACCGAATGGTTCAAGAAAAGTCCAACCCAATGGGAACCATAGCTTTCCCAAATGAGCTTATGGGATGACCGACCAACAGGCCGTAACCAACAGTCAGCGTCTCGAAGGGTATCTGCAGGTTCGTGAGCAGAAGATGCAGAGGAACTACGACAGGTATTTTTCCAACGGCATTCGCCGGGATACCATCCACAACCTTTACGGCCAGCCTCTTGCCTACTATTTTAATTCGCTCGAAGAAGATCAGGGCGCAATCCCTGTCCTCAATGGAATCAAGAATGCGGTGGACACCGTGGTTTCTAAGTTCGTATCCACCAAAGTCCGTCCTTTCGTCAACGCTATTGACGGCACTTTCGCTACCCGCAAAGCCGCCCGGGAACTTCAGATCGGACTCGATTATATGTTTGAGAAGCAGAAGATATATCAGAAAGCCGGACTGGTTCTTCGTGATGCTCTTTTGTTTGAGACTGGTCACCTTTGGGTAGATGAGGAAACCAAGACTGTCCGCCATGTCCGGCCTTGGGAAGTCTATTATGACCCTTCTCAGTATCACTACGACCAGATGTGTGTTTTGAAGCTCCGCTTCCGTCAGTACCCTGTCTACGCCTTGATCGAATGCGGAAAGATGAAGAAGTCAGACCCCTTGTATCAGGGATGGCTCCAAGACCCGCTGGCCGTTTGCGCATACAACGTACATTACGATCTTGAGGGCGGTTTTCGCCGGGATATCGTGAACGGACGAGTTATCCACAAATCCGAAGTCGGATTCGATTGCGTACCAGTCACTTTCCTGTATTACAACCCTCCCGTGAAAGGCGTGTTCTCTACATCTTTGGCCGACGATTTGTTCACCTTGCAGACTCAGGTTGACACCTTGAGCTTCCGCATCCATGCGGCTGTTGAGATTTCTCCTGCCAACACGGTGTTTGTCCCCAAGGGATCAGGCGTCAAGCCCTCGATGGTGTCCAATCAGATCGGAAACGTAGTTGAAACCAATCCGGCCCCCAACGGGATGCTACCGATTACCGTCTCTACGCCCCGGCCAATCGACCCAATGTACAAGGAACTCCTCGACTACTTCCTAGATAAGATGCTTTCGATGTCCGGCATATCGAAGATGTCCGCAAATGCTCAAAAGCCTTCCGGCGATCCTTCCGGAGAAGCCCTAAAAACTCTTGAGAGCTTGGAAACCGACCGCTGGAATATGGTTCTCAACAACGTCATCCAGAACTTCATGAACCTGAAGGACATTTGGATCGAAGTTATGCCCAAATCTGAACCCATTCTTCCTCGGGAAGACGGTCGTAGCAAGGTTACCTACGGTGACGTTCGCAAGCAGATGTCCAAGATGCACATTCAGTTCTCTGCCGCATCGAATCTTTCCAAAGATCCTAAGACTAAGCTCGAACAGATTTACATCATGGATCAGATGGGGCTAATCAACCCCAACATGAAAGCCAGCTTGTTGGAGATTCCCGACCTTGAAGGCGCTTTCTCGATTGCCACTGCAAGCTATGACTATTGCCAGTCGATCATTCAACGGGCGGTCGAGCATGAGGATTACGAGTATTACCCGATTGTCGATCTCAAGCAGTTGTTCGGTGAGGTGCAGAACGCCGTCCTTCGCTTTGATTCTGCTGGCGACACTTCGCAAACTCTTGATCGGCTTGTGAAGCTATTGAAGAAAGTGATGGAAGACATGGGCAAGGTCAACGCCACTGGCGCACCTCATCCCCTGCCTCCTCAACCGGGATCGCCTCCGATGCCCGGAACTCCTAGTCCTCCCACTCCCGAATTGCCCGGAACTCCCGGCCCGATTGGTGGCAAGCCAATCACTCCGCCTGAACCAGTACCGACTATTCCGGTTAACCCCGGCCCAATGAACCCGCAACCCCAACAAGGAGGATTGAATGGCTGATCACGAAGATAAAGCCTCTGATGTCGAAGACCTCCGGCCAGTCGTGGAGGGCTTGATTCAAGCCATTCAGACTCTGGCCGGAGAAGTAGATTCGATGAAAGGCGGACACTCTGCCCTCGAAAAGCTCGTCGTTGACGATCTGATCGGAGGTATCCACTCGATGTACAAGACCAACATGAGAAATGGTCGCATCGAATCACTGAAGTCGAAGTACGGAGATTCTCTCAATCCGCACTTTGATGCGTTGTCAAATTTGGTTCCCGAAGGCACTGACCATTGGGGAGCCTTGCACGACATGACCGATGGAATGCCTGATGAAGAAATGGACGGTCACATTGCCGGTCTTTCCGAAGGGCTGAAGTCGAAACTCGACAAGATTCGTGGTATGGGCGCAATGCCAGCCGCCGCAAAGGTCGAGGAAACTACCGTTGTGGCTCCGAAGATGGAGTCAAAAATGGCTGAAAAGGAACCCCCAACTAAAAGCAAGGATGAAATGATTGCTGAGAGGATGAAGGGTTCAAAAGAGTACAAACTCCGATAGCGCAATCGCTACGGGAGAGTGAAACAATTTTTCCAAGGAGGAAAAAATGGCTATTTCGTCTGATGCTAACATCGTAGCGATTGCGAAGACTTATTACACCGATAAGAAGTTCGAGTCGCTTTTCGCTCGTAACGATCCGTTCTGCCGGATCGTTGACAAGAATCGTGTGGGTGGTAAAGAATACCGCTTTGGCACAAAGGTCTATCAGGGTGGTAACGTGGCTGGTAACTACAGTCAGTTGCTTACCAACTTCTCGTCCAGCACCTCCGGCTACGGTGGTGTGTCTGGTATCAACGCCGAGTTTGTTGTTACCCCCGGGTCGATCTTCACCGTATTCCAGATCACTCAGTTGGAAGAGCTTGCGACCCGCACGGATCGTCAGGCTTACGTGAAGGCTGTTGTGTCGAAGTTCTATGACGCCACCGAGGGACTCCGCAAGGCGTTTGCCACTGCCGCTTACGGCACGGGCTTCGGTGAAGTTGGTCAGATCAACTCGGCCATTCTGTACACCCCTGCTCAGTGGGCCGCTGGTTCTGCTGGTACTCCGGTTAACGGAACCAACGCTTTTACCGCTGGCACCTCGATGTGGCTCCAGTTGTTCCAAGCTGACGGAGTTACTCCTCAGTGGGACGCTTTGGTCAAACTTTCGATTGGCTCGTTGATCCAGTTTACCTCCGGCACCGTGCCCTCGGGTTCGTTTGTTGGTTCGGCCACTATCTACGTCATCCAGTCGATTCAGGGCAATGCGATCCAGATCGCCAACGCCGCTGGTGGTAACGTACCCACCGATGTCATCCCTGTCGGTTCGTGGATTGAGCTTAACGGTTGCTATTCTGCCGCCACTACCCCTAACTACCTGTTCCCCGTGGGCATGGCTGGCTGGCTCCCGACTCTTGGAACCGGACGGGCCAACAACTCTTCGGCATGGCAGACCTACATCGGAACTTCGTTTTTCGGAGTCACTAGGTCGGTAGCACCCGATCGTCTCGCTGGTAACTTCTACAAGCGTGGATCGGAAAAGCGTGGCGATGCCTTGATTGAAGGCGTTCGCATGGCTCGTCGTGGCGGTGGTGAGCCTAACCTCATCATCATGAATGACATGGATTATCGCCAGATTCTCCAAGACTTCAATGCCCAGACCAGCTATATGCAACAGATCAACACCGCTGGTAAGACCAGTAGCAACGAGTTCCAGAAAGGCTTGATGGACATGGGCTTCCAGTTCTCCACGAACTGGCTGTCGATGGTCTACGACTCGCCCTACTGCCCCTTTGGCACCTCTTACATCCTCGACATGGATACCATTGAGTTTGCCGGTTGGAGCAACAGCAAGACCCCGATTGAGGACACCATCCAAGGCAACGATCCCGGTGCCGAACTGGTTGATTCGATTGGCGACCTTGACCTCAACTTCAAGCTCCTGATCGAGGACTACCTGAACGTGGTTCCCGGTTCTTCGACCATCCAAGGCCCTGCGGCTTTGGTCACACTGAGCCTCTTCGGTCAGTGGTGCTTCCACAACCCCGCTCACTGCTCGGTTGTCCAGTTCTGATCTAATCTCCCCCACCAATTCCGGTGGGGGATTCTTTCTGGAGGTTTTCTGATGACTGCTTCGTCCGTAATTGCCCGTGGCCTGTCGTTGGCCGACCTCCAGAACTCTCAGTTTGTCACCTATCAAGACCAGACCAACGGCTTGTTTGAGGCTTACAAGGACTTGTACTCCTCAATCACCGCTAACGATGATGACTACTTCATCAACACTTTGCTCTTAGCCTCTTCCTCGGCCACTCAGCCCTCTCCCGGCGAGTTTCTGTTCACTCTTCCTTCTGACTTTTACAAGATCAGGACGCTCGAATATCAGGTAGGTTCCTACTGGATTCCGATGGAGCGATTTAGCCTGTCCAACCGTGGCGCACCCTCCGGCAAACCGATGTACCGTTTCCAAGGCAACAACTTGTGGGTACTTGGATGGAACTTCTCCGGCATCAGCGGAGTCTACAACTTGCGGGTACACTACTATCCCCCCGCAACTCAGCCAACCTTTCCAGACCAGCCTATTGTGTATGGTAAAGGCGTTACTTCAGCCAATCTTCAGCTTATAACTTCTCCCGCATGGGCCAACATCCAGTCCTACAACGGCAACGCCATGCTCTCAAACAGAATTCTGTTCTACATTCAGGGAACCGGAGCCAGTACTACCATTTGGGCAGAGAACACCGACACGCAGACGGCAACTCAGATTTCCACTTCTGGCACAACCGTCACCAATCTCTACTACTATAAGGGATACCTATACTACCTGACTGGCGGTGCAATATATTCCGCCGCCTATACCGTAGATGCTACATCCGCAACTTTTGCGGCGGTTACCATCACCGGAACCCCTACGGTTGTCAACTTTACCGTTTGGCAGAACGCTATCTACTACTCGACTTCAGCCGGAACTTTCTCTTGTGCAGTGACTGGCGGAGCCGTTACTAACGTGATGGCAACCACTCCTTCGACTTCCTATCTGCCCTTTAAAACCTACAGGTGTTACCTGAACTCTTCCGGCGCACTGATAGTAAACTCGGTAAACTTGGGAGGAACTTACACCTCCATGACTACCGATCAGACCGACACTATCTTTGTCACCGATTCAACCAAAAACTTAAATGCACTGACGATTACCTTTAGCGGAGCTACCCCGTCTATATCGACAACTTCGACAATCCAGACCGATGTCGGAGCCTTGGGGCCTTGGGCGCCCTCTGGGCAAGTCATTCCGTTCCAAGGCGGAACCTCGATCCTGCCTATCATTGGATTTGAAGTAACTCGATTCATAGCACTTTCTGCGGTATCGGACACCGACTTTGCGTATCCGATCAACTCGAATGAGTGTGCCGAGGTCATGGCTTACAACATTGCCATCAAGTTTAAGGCAAAACAAAACCAAGATGTTGGTGGTCTTTCGACCCTTTACAATGAGCTAAAAAACCGTATGCTTGAGAATATGAGACGAGACGACTACAAGATGGAAAGAGTGAGTAACGCCTACTCGGGTCGTGGCCCGTTCGGCGTGGGGACTTGGTAGCCCGTGGCTAACCAATCTGTCGAGATTCCATTAGAGGTCAACGTATCTACCGCTGATCCCAATGAAACCGTCAAGAGCATTGACCGCATCCCGGCATTTGTAAGCTCGTCCCTACTCTCATCAAACCCTCCTCCGGGAGAACTCGATCACACCCAGAACAACGGCATCTACCAAGAATCCGGCATAACCAATCAGCAGTTGATGACTGTTTCTGCCCTTGGCGGAAACTACAACTACATCACTGAAGATGGCCAGAACATACAGGTTTCTGATGCTACTATCCCCGACCCTTATTCCAATGCTCCGATGAGAACGGTTTCGATTGACGGCAAGACAATCGACTACATTCCGAGCCACGGACTTGAGTCGATTCAGTCGATATACGGTCAGTATGATGACATGATCATGACCGATGTCAATCCTATCGGCATGAAGATTCTTGCCAATCAGACTGGAGTAATCACGGCAGGAACTGGTGGAACCTCTTGGAATGCAAGAACTTCTACAGGATCTTTTTCAAATGGTTGGAAATCAGTTACTTATGGAAACGGTATTTTTGTAGCAGTTGCTCGTACCGTATCTACTACTGGGGCTGTCCAAACAAGTTCTGATGGAATCACATGGACTGCTCAAACTTCTACATCTGGAACTGGGTCTGGTTGGCAATCAGTTACTTATGGAAACGGTATCTTTGTAGCAGTTTCTGATTCTAATTCTACTTCTGGAGCAGTAATGACAAGCCCAGATGGAATCAATTGGACAAATAGGCCAACCGTGGGTTCAGCCGCTTCTGGTAATGGTTGGTATTCAGTTATTTATGGAAATGGTCTCTTTGTAGCAGTTGCTAATTCTACTTCTACTTCTGGAGCAGTAATGACAAGCCCAGATGGAATCAATTGGACAACTAGGCCAACCGTGGGTTCGGCGGCTTCTGGTTCTGGGTGGGTTTCAGTTACTTATGGTAATACTCTCTTTGTAGCAGTTGCTCAATCTACTTCTACTTCTGGAGCAGTAATGACAAGCCCAGATGGAATCAATTGGACAACTAGGCCAACCGTGGGTTCGGCGGCTTCTGGTATTGGATGGAACTCGGTTACTTATGGAAACAATTTATTTGTAGCAGTTGCTTCGTCTACTTCTACTTCTGGATCAATAATGACAAGTCCAAATGGAACTTCATGGACTCTCCAAACTTCTGTAGCGGCCTTTGCTAGTGGCTGGTCTTCTGTTATTTATGGAAACGGAGTTTTTGTAGCAGTTGCTTATACAACTTCAACTATTAGAGCAATTCAAACAAGCACAAATGGAAGTTCTTGGAGTGTACAAACTTCTACAGCGGCTTCTGGTAATGGTTGGTATTCAGTTGCTTATGGTAACGGGGTTTTTGTAGCAATTGCTGATTCTACTTTAACTGCTGGAGTAATTCAAACAAGTGTTGTCACTTATACTTCTCAGTTACAGGTTAGAATTGATGAAATCGCTTCTACCGGAACAGTAGCAAACACTGTTACCAGAACATTTACCAGTGTAGGATACGCTCAACCAGTTTGCTTGGTGCGACAAGCCCTTGGGCAAGCAACTCCGTTTACGTGGGCATCGACACAATATATTCTAGCGGCAGATGCTAGTACTGCAAACTTCAATGTATTTTCTGATGCCGGAACGGCGCAATTAACCACTGGTAAAATTGTTACCGCAAACTGGGCTAGTGGTACTCCAAAATATATTTGGTGCGCCAAGATGGTTGGTAAGACTGAATATGTATCGGTTGCCCAAGGCGGAACTGGAAATGCAACTGCATTTTCTACTGCAACAGTGCTTACAATGTCTTCCTATTGTTGGGCGGTGATGCAATCTAAGAATACTTATAACAGGGTAATTCTTTCAGGCCAGACAAACGTAGCTACAACCTCAAACTACTTGGGGATCAGCGGATATAATGTTTTCTCAGCAACTTATCAGTTAGTTCCAACCGGAAACACGGTTGATGGTACTACAGAGGGAATCGGTTCTTCAGGATATGCTTATGTCGATATTTACAGAACAACTACTCCAAACCATTACTACTCGTCTTACAACGATCCGGCAACAACCGGAGCTTTAGCAGTTGCTAACGGTCTGTTCGTCGCCAAGGGAACAAGTCAAGGTCAGATTAGGGGTTTTGGCAGAGTGTCTTGGATAAGCTATGCTGACAATGGAAACGTAAAGCCAGCATTTGAGTTTAGGGTTATGTATGCCCCCTATTACACTGTAACCAATGGTGCCGTTACTACGGCATCAACAACATCTATCGCCGTTGGCATATCTGTAGCTACTTGTTACGATGGAACCGGCGGCGCAATAAATGGTATCCCCGCTGGAGTTCCCATCACTACTTATGGTGAGTTTGATCCAACATTTGCCCCTCAACTAAGCTCAACATTTGATTCAATTATGTGGAGATACAATGGCGTGTATTACATTGCCAAAGTCTCTATAAACCCCATCAGGCCAATCCAAAAGATTTCTTCTAGGTTGTACAAGTTAAATACCATATCCCCGGTGAATGTGATTGACTCTGTTTCAAGAACATTAAACTTGGGTTCCAATGATTATCACGGTGGGGCGGTTCTAACTGGCGGAGGAACTGCTACAACAGGCTTGATAAACTTCATGGCTTATGGGGCCTACGCTAACTCTGTAGACACCAAGTTGATGGGAATTACTGTCAATGCTTATACAGACGGTTCTCAAACTCCCGTAGGATATACTCAGCCCTCTGTTCATACCAGTTTTGGATATTACCCAATATACAAGTATTGGAATACAGGAACTTCTTTTGGCAACATTATTCTAGACTCTTCTGCTAGGCCAATAACATCTACCTCTCTTACTACTGCATTATTCAGTTCAGTAAATATCTATCCTTTTTACGTTCAAAATAGCACAATTCCAATTCCTTTAGGCTTAAACTGGTCTGGACGTTCAATAGGAACAAACTCTTCTGCCACTACTTATTCTTTCCAAGAAACGTTCATAACGGGAGGGTATGTTGGTGGTGCGACAACTGTTACCTCTGATTATGATGGCTACATTATCGGAAACGCTATTCCTGCCAATGGAATAACCTTTACTCTATTTTCCACCAATTACTTCTTTGATGGACGATCAATTTTCCAAATTAGCTTTAATGGAGCTTATGTTCAATTCCCCCTTCAGAAAGCTGTGACTGCTGATGGGTTGCAATTCATTGCCCAATCTCAGGACAAAGCGTTTTTCTTGTCTGCCTTTGACAACTCAATCTATATCTTTGACGGTGGCCGTAGCCTCTACAAGATGCGTAAGTTCACCTTGAACGGAGCTATCACTCAAGGCGTTTTCAACGTCAGGGACAATACCTTGATGCTCGATGCTACCACTCAGTGGATTTGGATGCGTGATGGAATCATTAGCTTCGACACTAAAAACGCCAACCAAATCGGGTCTGCCCTTAGCTTCTACGATACGACCAAGGGAATCTACATTGGCAACAATTTCCAGTTATACCAATATGGCTACTCTCAGTCGCAGATTTTTGTACCAACCAGTTTGACTGGATCAAAGGCTGTGGTTCCACTTGACTTCCAAACCGCCTACTACGGCATGGGTGCCAACAAGATTTCCTTGGAACTGAGCTACTATGTGACGGTTTTCAATGCCTCCAAAGCTAAGACAGCCTTGAATGTGACCATTTATGGGTTCAACCAAGACGAACAGAAGGGGTTTGTGAACCAGAACCCGCAGAAGAGTGTTGTCAATATCAATCCTGCGGATTATGATGATGCCGGATACTTCCGGTTCTCGGTTACCCCGAGATACTCCAAGGTTTTAGCGTCTTCAATCGGAATTGAATGCGCTACCAAGATTGCGGTTGTGGAAGTGATGCTCCGATACGACGATGCAAGCATCGAAGCAGTGTACGCACCCAACAGGAGGGCTAGAACATAATGGCAAAAATTAACATTGAAGACTCTGGTACAGTAACAACTCCCACAGTAACAACTCCCACAGTAACAACTCCCACAGTAACAACTCCCACAGTAACAACTCCCACAGTAACAACTCCCACAGTAACCGCTGGACAACAAAATGTGGCCGATACTGTTGATCAAGGGACTGGACAAACTGTCGGGCAGACCGTTGACGCAATCCTTGCAAACATTGGAAATAGCGTTGCGGCGGTAACTCAATATCTAAAAGATCATGCCAATACTGATCCAGCGGTAGCTAAAGCCTTGAAAGATAACGCAACTACTGAAACTGAAGAAGTTAAGAACGTGGCTCCTAAGGGAAATGGAGATCCTGCAAAGGGCCAAGACCCCAACAAGTGGTATGATAAAAATGGAAATGAAGTTGCTAATAAGGACGTAGCAGATTCAAACAATGCCAATATAGATAGGGCAAATACAGCAAGAGATGTCCTTACTACCAATGCTGGTAATGCAGTTGATACAGGTGTATCAGATTATGATACTGCTTCAAAATATCTACAAAGTTTAATGCTGACTCCAGAACAGCTTTACGCACAAGCGCAAGCGGATAATGCTTCTGCTCGTGCCGGTGCTTCTGGTTTAGCCATTGGCGGAGCGCAAGATGCCGCCGCCGTAGAGACTCAGAGAGAGCGATCCATGGGCCTTAATGCTGGTCAGGCTGGAATAGGTGGCGGTGGAGTTGTTGGTGGAGTTTATCAAAATATCTACAACACTCAGGTTCAGAACCAGATCGACAACTTGAATAAAGCTCGTGATCGTGGTGAATTATCTGCCTCACAAGTGGCTACCATGGCTAACACTCTTAGGCAGATGGGTTTGGGAGCCCAAGAATCTCTTGCTGGATTAGCCCAGAATATGCAACAGTTTGATATGACTCTGGAAACTAATCAAAAGCAATTTGCTGAAACTTTGGCTTTACAGTATAAGAAGCTCCAAGAAGCTGGAGATGCTAAGGCTTTAGAGGGATTTGCTAACATGGTTGCCACGGTAATTAGCGCTATTCCCGTATGGGGTGCGCCAGTGGCGGCATTTTTCAAAGTAGCGGCGGGGGTAAAATAAATGTTGAGTCCACAATCTTTACAACAGGCCGCTGAAGCGTTTGCTCAACACGCAAACACATACGCTCCTTTATTTAGCGCACCAACTTCTACACTTGGGCCAGTAGGAAGAACTTCTGCAACTCCTCAAGCAGTCAGCCCTTATGCTAAGTCAGTTACTGGGCCAAATATACCCACTTCCACTCAACCTACCGTAGATGCAGTTAGCGGTGCTCAACCAATGGTTAGCGCACCATTGCTAGCAACTCCGGTTACTCAGGAAGTTCCTGTAACCAAAACTACCGGCATTAAAGTTCCATCTAGAGCCGGAACTCCTTCAGAAATGAACCTTGGTGGCAATGAACTTCCAACAATTTCTCAAGCTTCCGCACCAGCCACCGCCCCGGGTGGACTAGATATGCAAACTATTATTGGCGGTCTTTTAAGTCTTGTTGAGGGTGGATTAAGAACTGCATCTGGATACCATCAGGGACTATCTGGTGATCAAGGGCCAACTGCATGGGACAAGACATTAGAGCGACAACAGGCTTTGAAACTTCAACAGAATCAGCTTGCTCAACAAGTGTCCATTCAATCTGCTCAATTCAAGTTTGACACCGACATGAAAAAACTTGATCGTCAACTTGAATTGGATTTACAAAGTGCTGGAAATGATTTCGCTAAACAGCAGATTAATGCTAAGTACTTAGCTGACAAGAATCTGTTGTGGCAAGGGCTTGAAAGGCAAGTTCAAGGTATTCAAAGGATATTTGGTGGCAGGGATATTACTCAGGCGGGAGGACAGGCTCCAACCCTTAATGATATAATCCAAATAGCGGCGGTGACAAAATGAGTGATCCAGTAAATCTAACGGCTACCAAGCCAGATTTCTGGTCTGGGCTTGGTGCCGGAACTTATGAAGCCGCCAATCAATTTGGAATGGGTCTTCCAGATTTTTTGGTTAACACGGTTAATTCTGATGCCTACAATAGCCTTAAAAGACTTCGTGAACAGAACCCAGAGGCCGCAATGGCTGGTGGGCTTGCTGGTTCTATTGGCTCCATGTTTATTCCGGGATTTGGAGCGGTCAAGGGATTACAGACTGCAAGCAAACTCGGCAACCTAGCCCTTCAAGGCGGAGCAATGGCCGCAAAGCAAGCCATTCCTCGTGCATTGACAGCAACTGGCCTCGATGTCGAACAAGGAAAAGACTTGGGCCAATCGGCCATGCAAAGGGCTGGTGAAGCCGGTATCGGGACTCTTGCCGGAGCTTTGGCAAATCCAGCGGTATCCAAAATTGGTGAAGGCGTTGGTAAGTTGGCAGAAATAGCTGGAAGAGGAATCAGGAAGCAAGCTGGAAACGCTCTCAACCTTGGTCTTGGAGCCACTGACAGAGACATAGAGTCCAAGCTAAGAGAGCTTGCTCCTACCGTTGCCGGAGAAGATGCTTACGTAAGATCAAACATTAGAAGTTTTCAAGATGGTCTTGCTCAATACTTGAAAGCCAACAAGATAGATTCTGCCGCAAAACAAAGAGCTTTCCTTGATGCAGAAAAGCCTATATTGGATCAAGTAGCTAAGGCATGGGACGCTAATCCTCCGGGAAGCGCTCGACTTAGCCAAGAGTTATTGAAAGACCCTTATATAGCGGGAAGGATGGCGTCAAACTCTACAAATCCTCTTAGCCTATTAGAGCTTAGAGATTTTAAGTCTGTTGTGGTTGACCCAACTACTGGTAAAATAACACCCTACTGGCAGGCCATTCCCGCCCTTGATAAAAACATCTCTACACTTAGAAATGCAATGAGCAACTCTTCTGACGCTACTCAAATAGGGCAATATCAAGAACAGTTGAAAGTATTTTCTTCAATTAGAAACGCTATTCAAAGCATGGCTAAAAATCTTCCCGGAGTTTCGGAAGAAGCTAAAAATCGTCTAGCCAACTGGAAATACCGGGATGTGATGGTCAATGCAGATACCAACAATGCGGCGATGCAGTCAGCTTCCAATACAATGGGAGAAGGATCGTTTAGCAAGTTTGGCAATGCCGCACTAGGAACCTCTGCTCTTGGAGCTTTGGGCGGGGCTGGAATAGGCTCTATGGTTCCCGGTGATGATAAGGGTATGAATCCTCTAATTGGCGGACTTGCCGGTGTAGGAGCTTCTCTAGCATTCCCTAAAGCAATTCCTAATATAGTTAAAGGGATTCAATCAAGGATAGGTTCTGCCGCACTCCCTACTGGCGCCCAAGGTGCCGGTATACCCGGAGCAAACGCAATACTTAGTCAAATCAGAGCGCAAGGCAAATCTCTGCCATCTGTAGGTGGCACTGCTGGAATGGCGGTTCCTGCAATGATTGGTGAGGGACAACAGCCTGTATCGGCAACCCCTGTAACTCAGACTGCACTTCCGTCAAATATTACAGCTTCTCAGGCCCCGGTTAACATGGGCGGAGAAATGGTAAAATTGTCTTCTCCAGCCAAGGTCAACATGGAATCCCCTTTCGGTAAAAGGATTCTTGGTTCTATAGACCAAATGTTCAAGACTTACCATCCAACCCAAAACGGTCAGCCAATGAATCGTCAACAAATGCTTGATTATTTCTTTGAACAAACAGGAGGCTTTGAGCCTAAGAACGCTTCTACAATCAAGCTGATGACCAACAATCCTCAAGAACAACAGGAATTGGGTTCTGCCATTCCCAAGCTAGGCCAGTTGAAAGAAATTGATTTTACAAAACTGGCTCAGAAGATAGTTCTTCCGTTTGATGTTGATGCTCAGAATGCCAACAATATGTATGTCAGGCTTCTTGCTGAACTGAACTCCAAAGACCCTGCTAAGATTCCCACATCTCAGGAAATCTCACAATCTCAGGACATGGTAAACAAGATCAAGTTTAGTTCTGGAAGTGATCAGCAAAAGAGGCAAGACTTCCTGCTTCTTTTGTCCAACCGTGGATTCCCACTTGATAAGCTCAAAGCTCTAGGACTGACGGAGGGACTTTACTAATGGAAATCCGTGAACTCATCCAGAAGACTTTCGGAACCAATCCTGCCGCCGCTCCGGCCCCCGGAATCACTACGGCAGGAGTTCTGCAAGCCTCTGCTCCACCCCCTACTAAACCCACCAAGAATGATTCTCTGTCTCCCGCAATCATGAGTGAGGCCCAAACTACCTTTACCGGATCGGGCCACGCCCAAGGGTCGCCAGAGGGCGGTAAACCGGGAACACCTCCAAGCAAGGGGACTGGAGCATCTATGATACCCCCGGGCTGGTCTTCACAGGCTGGTAAATGAAGTGTATGCTACCAAAGGAGACATAAATGGCAACTAACATTGACTTGAACTACAAGACGGGTAACGCACGACTGACCTACACGACCACGATTACTGGTCTTGGTAGCGACAGCCAGTTCCCCCTTCCAGCCTGTACTCTTGCTTGGTCTTGTGCTTACAAGCTGGCGGGATCAGGTTCTCTCCAGATTCAACAGTCCTGCAACGACCCCTTGGAAATCTCGGGGCAACAGTCAGGTTCCGGCATCGTCCAATTATGGAAGGATGTTGGTACTGCATCGACAGGTGGAACGGTTCAGTTCATTTCAGGCACCGGATCGCCTACCATGCTAAGGGGCGTGGTTACTTCCGGCTCAGGAACTGACGCTCTCACGATTGTGATCAACGCAAGTTACATCAGCGCTTAGGCGACAAAAAGGAGTTTTTCATGGCAAATAAAGCAAGCCGCCTGAGCGGCTATAATCTTGGATTCACGAATCAGTCGGGCAACTCGGCTGAAGTCAAAGAGATGGATGCTGGAGACGTACTTTTTACGAATCTCAATCCACTAAGTGGAGGTTCTGGAGGAAATGACCCTTACATCAAGCAGTACTCCAACGTACCGAATGCCGGAGTACTGACTCCTGCATTCCAGACCCTGCCCTCGGCCCCTCCCACCGGACTAGCTTGTTCGGCTTACGGTTGGGTCAACGGCGCACCTATTTGGGTTGCACTAACCAACTCCACTACCATTACTGCTGGCGCTTTGATGACCAGCCCCGATGGTAAGAACTGGACTGCTCGAACCCTTAATACCACTCCCGGAGGAGCATGGAAAGCCATTGCTTTTGGAAACGGACGTTTCGTAGCTGTAGCGGCTAGTGCTGTCACTACCACTGGTATCGCAACTTCGGTTGACGGTGTTAACTGGGTGTTCACCACAACCCCCACTCCCGGTGCGGCTTGGGCCAATGTTGTTTTTGGTGGCGCTCCGGGTCAGGGTCACTTTGTGGCTATTGCCAACTTCAACGGAACGGCAAACACGGTTCATACTTCTGTTGATGGCAAGACTTGGACTGCTCAGACAACTCCCACTTCTTCAGGTAACTGGACTTCTTGCGCTTGGGGCAATCCCCTTGGAACCGCCACTGGATTGTGGGTGTTTACTGCGGCCAACGTCACTACCTCTACCGCCGCCTATACCTCTGTTCCCGTAGCAATGACTGCATCTTCTGGGGTTACGGAAGGAGTTGTTGCTCTTGGCACTTTCGCCGCCATCACACTTCCTACCGCTCCCGTTACCGGCGGACTTGGATCGGTAGCGTTTCATCCTAACACCTACACCAGCCACCGTCCTCACGTTGCCCTTGTAGGCTCGATTGCCAACGGAACTACGCTAACTCTTGCCTCACCTAGCAATAAACTGCTCCCCGGCATGGTGCTTTCAGCAGGAACTGGTGCGGTTCCCGGCACTACTATTATCAGCGGTAGCGGTTCGGTTTACACAGTTCGCACTCCCTATTTTGAAGTTCCAGCTTCTTCAATCTCCGGAACCACCTTGACGCTCGGAACCTCTACAACCCTTGGTAATGGTGCGGGAATCTTTGGAACTGGAGCCAGTACTTCTGTAACAGCCGCAACCACGGTTGCTTCTGGTGGAACTGGAACTTCGTTCACCGTGAACAACTCCCAGACTTGGCCCGCTAGCGGAACCGGAACCATC
>Ga0209190_1000852_pt1 | contig 21836 bp, 20 predicted proteins | sample M_140205_XF_Meta_FD_187315 | JGI IMG/M metagenome (GOLD analysis project Ga0209190, IMG submission 187315) | Freshwater microbial communities from Lake Montjoie, Canada to study carbon cycling - M_140205_XF_MetaG (SPAdes) (version 2) | ecosystem: Environmental > Aquatic > Freshwater > Lake... | reverse complement strand
GGGGGCGGTATAGGTTCCCGGGTTGGAGTTGCGCTTGAGTTCGCGCCATGCCGTCGTGCGGTGGCGGTCGGTCATGGTTGCGCTCTCGGTGTTGGAACGGTTATTGCGCTTTAGTCTGGCGATGCTAGAATGATCCTCGTGGGTGGTCATCTGCTGGTGGAACATTTGTGCTTGGATTCGATTTTGAACGAGGGAATCAAAGCCGCTCATCAAGCTCTGATCCACCCTGTTCCGATCTGTTGCACTTCCGGGTTGAATCCAAGGTTCGAAAAAACCATATCCCTATTTTATCAAGCTAGATGGTATTAGAACCACGGGATTTCTCCGCCTTTGTTATTGATGCCTCGTTGACGCCGCCGCAAGATTTGCCCATTTCCTCGCCTTCAGCGAACTGTATCTAACAATAAATTTTCGTAGGAACGAGTCGCCCTGTTCCTCAGAGGTTTTGTGTTCGTGAGCCTAACCGTGGTCTGCTAGGAGATCAGACGGGCTACCTCCACGCAGGTGAGGTGGCGAACCTTTCTCTGGCCACCTTCCTTCCAGTAGAGGGAGAACATCGAGTAGCCGTCCTTGCGATTGACGGTGTATCTCTTGACTCTCGTGGGACCGGTTCCGATCTCTACGACACTGCTGCGTTTACGTTTTCGGGTCATCGGACCCGGTCGCCGTGTCAAGTGTGCTGGAATTCTTTCTGGAATTCCTGTCTCAGCCCCTTGATAAACGTCACAATCAATTGGTTGTAAGCGAGTTGTAGGATCTGTTTTTTAATGAATGCGGACAGGGAGGGATTCGAACCCTCGGTGACATTGCTGCCACACACGCTTTCCAAGCGTGCTCATTCGACCACTCTGACACCTGCCCTTGGAGGGCGGGACGCTAGGAACTCACTTGGGTCTTGGCAATCTCTTTTTAAAATCTTTGAAAATGAATTTTAGGATCACTCGCTGGCCACTCGTGCGAGGATCCAGAGTAGGTCGGAAAGGCGGTTGAAAAACAGCCGGACCACCTCCGGCACGGGTTCGCCGGATTCGTGGAGCGATAGGACGCTGCGTTCCGCGCGACGGGCGATGGCTCTCGAATAATCGATGGCGGCGCGTGCGAGCGATCCTTCTGCCCCAGGGCGTGCCCAGCCGGTGAATTTAATCCCTAACGCTTCGTAGCGGTGTGCTTCTTCAGTGACCCAATCGAGGTCGGCTTGGGTGATGGCTGCGTATTTTTTTTCCAAGTAGAGCGACTCGTCTTGTGGGAGATAGGCGAGTTGACCCATCAGTCCGACGAGGCGTTCTTGGATGGTATCGATGAGTGCGATCCAGTCGGAGTTGTTGGCGGCGGAGCGGGCGAGGCCGAGCGCGGCGTTGAGTTCGTCGACATTTCCGAGGGCTTCGATGCGAAGTGAAGTTTTTGCGATGCGTTTGCCGAATAATAAATCCGTGTCTCCAGAGTCTCCCCTACCTGTGATGATGCTCATGGGAAAATGATGGACTGGGAAAAAAGCAATGTCCATTCGCGTTCATTCGTGATTTTGATGCGTCGACGATGAAACTTGCAAAACTCGGTGCTGGTCCGGAAATTTTTCACACGATCCAAGGTGAAGGGGTGAGTGCGGGTGCGCCGGCGGTTTTCATTCGGGCATCGCGGTGCAATCTTCATTGCGTCTGGTGCGACACCGACCACACGTGGAATTTTACGGGCACACCCTGGCCGCACGAGAAGGATGGTATGAGCGGTTATCAAAAGTTTCAGAAGCGTGAGGTGACATGGGAGATCGAGCCGTTAGAAGCTGCGGAGAAGATTTTAGCATTCGCTTGTCCTCGCACGGTGATAACGGGCGGTGAACCACTTTTGCAGGAGGTGGATTTTCTCGAAATGATCGGGCACATCCGCGAGTCGCAAGCGGAGCATCAGTTTGAAGTGGAAACAAATGGGACACGCATTCCTTCTAACGAATTTTACCAAGCAGTGGATCAATTCAATGTCTCTGCGAAACTTGCAAATGCGGGCATGCCAGAAGCGCTGCGAATGAACGCTGCAGCGTTGGCATTTTTTGCGGATTCGCCTAAAGCGTGGTTCAAGTTTGTGGTGGCAAAGCCGGCCGATTTGGAAGAGATCGAGGCGATGTGTTCCGGACATGGGCTAGCGAGATCGCGGGTGCTGCTCATGCCGGAGGGGCGGACGTGTGCGGATCTGGATCGTCATGCTGGCTGGTTAGCTGGAGTTTGCCGCGACCGAGGGTTTCGCTTTTGCGATCGTCTCCACATCAGGCTGTGGGGGGATCGGCGCGGTGTGTAACGCTGGCGCAGTCGAACAAGATCTTGATGCGACCTTGTGCTCCCGCAGGATTGGGAACAATTTGGACACGGTTGGTTTTGCCTAACAAAAAGCCCCGAGACCTTTCGGAGTCGGAACTTGTTGAAAATCAACAAAAAGTGCTCGAAAGAGGACTCGAACCTCCACAGGTTACCCTACTAGATCCTTAGTCTAGCGCGTCTACCGATTCCGCCATCCGAGCATCCGGTTGGTTGGGGCGCACTTGTTACGACCCTGACTGGAGCTTTGCAAGAGAATCTTTGCGAAACTTTGGTGCCTTGCATTGATTCTGCTAAAGACTTGTCAGGTCGTCCACAAACGGGAGCATGACTTGTCAATAGCTATGGAATCGATACGCGCGCAATCAATCGTCAAAACCTTCGGAACCACCCGTGCCCTCGACGGAATTTGTCTGACTGTCGAACCGGGAGAATTGTTTTTCCTGCTGGGTGGATCCGGATGTGGCAAAACGACCTTGCTTCGTTGCATCGCGGGACTTGAATCGCCGACGAGCGGTTCGATTTACTTCGGCGAGCGTAATGTCACCAAAATGCCGCCACACCAGCGCGAGGCAGCAATGGTTTTCCAAAGTTATGCGCTGTGGCCCCATCTCACGGTCGGACAGAATATCGCGTTCGGGTTGGAAGAACGACGGGTCGCTCGTCCAGAAATCAAACGACGCGTCGAGGAGGCGTTAGAATGCGTCCAACTACCAGGTTATGGCGAGCGCTCGATCGATCAAATGTCCGGCGGACAACAACAGCGGGTTTCCTTGGCGCGTGCATTGGTCGTCAAACCGAAGTGCTTGCTGTTAGATGAGCCTCTTTCAAACTTAGATGCTCAACTCCGTGTGGAGATGCGCCGAGAAATCCGCAAGATCGTGAAGGAAAATGGCCTAACGGCAATTTATGTCACTCACGATCAAGAAGAGGCGCTGGCGATGGCGGATCGGATGGCAATTTTGACCCGCGGAAATATCGGACAAATCGGCACGCCAGAACAAATTTATCGCGAACCAATCAGTGCTTACGTCGCGAACTTTATCGGTGAGACGAACTTGTTCGAAAGTAAAGTGTTAGAAAATACTGATGGATTCACTCGGGTGGATACTGCCGCCGGCCCATTGGTCGGACGGGTGACAGATTCTAACTGGTCACCAGCAGTGGGTCAACCCGTCAGAGTCTCAATCCGTCCCGAGGCATGGCGGTTAGAAAAAGAAGGTGTTGAACATACGGTGGTTGGCATTATCGTTGGTCGCAGTTATCTGGGCCAGCGTATTCAATACTGGATCGAGACGGCGTTGGGATGCCAGCAGGTGGTGGAAATGAATCCACGAGTCATCCATGAATTGAACGCTGCTGAGATCGTTCTAACGGTGCGGCGAGACGATGTATTGATTTTACAGGCGTGAGACTCATAAGCAATGATGAAGACTAGGGTGTTAATGATTTTCGGGCTACTGGTGCTAATTGTGGCTTTACCTATGGCATTGCGGCGTCAAACCGTCACGACGAACTCGCAAAATGCAGACGACACGCTGGTGATCCTGAGTCCGCATAACGAGTCAATTCGTCAGGAGTTCGGTGAGGCATTTGCCACGCACTGGAAGACAAAAACTGGTAGGTCGATCTATATTGACTGGCGGTCTCCGGGTGGCACGTCTGAAATACGCATGGTATTAGATGCGGGATACAAGGCAGCGGATGAGAGTGGGCGAAAAGGCATGGGCGTAGATTTATTTTTCGGTGGTGGTGAACCGGACTTTTCAGGACAGGCTAAGAAAAATCGGTTAGTGCCACTCAAGGTGTTCACCACCCAGCCCGAGTTGTTTGGTAAAGATCATCCAATTCCTGAGCTCTTTACCGGCGAGCGTTATTATCCAGCAGATCATGTTTGGGTAGCCACCTGTATTTCTCAGTTTGGAATTTGTTATAATCCCGCGGTGCTCGAACGTCTCAGAATTTCAAACCCTACTGCATGGGAAGATCTAGCAGATCCGAAATATGCAGGGACTCTTGCGTTGGCAGATCCAACCAAGAGTGGATCGGTGGCCCGTGCGTTTGAATTGTTAGTCCAAGCGCAAATGCAAAAAGCGCTGAATGCACCAGGAGCAGTGCGTGCGGCGGCACTGGATTCAGGGTGGACTGCCGGCCTGCAACTCATCCAGCGAATGTCAGCCAATGCTCGTTATTTCACCGACAGCGCATCCAAAATTCCACAAGATGTGGGGCAGGGGAATGCCTCCGCTGGCATGTGTATTGATTTCTACGGCCGCTCGTTCTCAGGCGAACTAAAAACGAAAAACGGTGATCCGCGATTGGTTTGGATCGCACCCGTGGGTGGAACGACTTTGAGTGGCGATCCTATCGCGGTTTTAAAAGGTGCGCCTCACCCAGAAGTGGCTCAAGCATTTGCGGAATTCTGTCTGAGTGTTGGGGCGCAGAGACTGTGGTTTGGAAAGGCTGGAATTCCTAACGGTCCAACAAGCCACGCGCTCTATCGAATGCCGATTCGCCGCGATGTTTATACGGCCGAAAATCTCGCGGAGTCGGTGATCCCCGAAGTAAATCCTTACCATGATCCGGCAAATTTCACCTATCAACGTGAGTTGACAGGTGCCGCATTCAACACGCTGCGGCAGCTTGTAAAAATCATGTGCATCGATTCGCACGAGGAAATGAAATCCGCTTGGCTTGCGTTACGCGAGGCGGGAATGCCAATAGATGCACTCGCGGTGTTCTCGGATATATCGGTCATGGATTACGCGCGAGCTGGTAAAGGTGATCCCATTCTCGACGGACCAGACCCTCTCAAGGCCGCTCAACGCGCGTCTGAGATTGGCGAGTGGTTCCGCACTAACTATCGTAAGGCCGAGGCCATGGCCCGCGCCCAATCTGCAACCAAAACCACACGATGAAAAGAGGCACTGCCATCACCGTATCGGTCGCTGTTAGCGTATTATTCGCAGTCTTCTTCATCTACCCCGCTGGCATGGTTGTAAAACAGGCATTTGAGGGTACCAAGCCGGATGGGTCACACTTCTTTACCCTGAATTTCTTAATTTCAGTTTTCCAAAACCCGATTTACCGCGAAGGCCTCTGGAATGCATTTGCGCTTGGAATCAGTAGCACTGCCGTGACTTTGGCGATAGCCTTCCCTCTGGCTCTAATCGGTCATCGCTACAATTTTTTCGGCAAGCCGTTGTTAGGGGTACTGGTTCTCGTACCAATGATCCTGCCACCTTTCGTCGGTGCGGTCGGTGTGAAGCAAATTCTTGGAGTTAATGGTGCTTTCAATGCGATGTTGATCGACTGGGGTTTGATGAGTGCATTGTTACCCTACGACTGGCTCGCGAATGGCCGCTTCACTGGAATCGTGCTCATGAATGCGCTGCACCTCTATCCAATTCTTTACATGAACATCGCCGCAGCGTTATCGAATCTTGATCCTGCGATGGAACAGGCTGCGGAAAATCTTGGATGCCCGCCATGGAAAAGGTTTGTTAGAATTACCTTGCCACTTGCGATGCCTGGGGTCTTCGCTGGAGCGTCTATCGTTTTTATCTGGGCATTCACTGAGCTTGGTGTTCCTTTGGTGTTCGACTTCGCGCGGGTGGCACCTGTACAGATTTTTGATGGGCTCAAGGGGCTCGACAAGAACCCGATTCCTTACGCGCTGACCGCCATCCTCTTGATCGTTGCCGCCGGGGTTTTCGCCTTGTCCAAAGGGGTGATGGGACGTTCTCCGTTAGGCACAGCCCCGAGACCGAAGGGGCGCTCGTCGGCTCTACAGACCAAGGGCTGGAAGTCCGCGGCTTGCAGTTTGTTTTTCCTAACTGTTTTTTTGATAGCTTCGGTCCCTCACCTTGGAGTGGTGTTACTTTCCGTCGCCGGGCGGTGGTATGGAACAGTGCTTCCAGATGAGTTTACCCTCCGGCACTATGCCGAAGCGCTGGGCAATGGATTGGTAGTTCCCTCGATTCAAAACAGTTTGATGTATGCGGGTTGTGCCACATGGATTGCCTTGATGATTGGCCTAGGTGTTGCTTGGGTGGTGGTTCGTTCCGATCTCAAGTTCCGCAATCTTCTCGACGCGGTGGTGATGCTACCTCTCGCGATTCCCGGTTTGGTGATGGCGTTCGGATACCTAGCTCTATCGCAGGAGGGAAAAGCATTTCATTTTCTCGTCGGGGCAGGTGAAAGTCCGTTTCTCTTGATCGTAGTGGCCTACGCATTTCGTCGACTCCCTTACATCGTCCGAGCTGCGGTAGCGGGTTTGCAGCAAAGCAACCCTGCGCTTGAAGAGGCCGCCAAGTCGTTAGGAGCTACGCCGCTTCGCACACTTCGCAGGGTTGCTCTTCCTCTCATCGGTGCAAACTTGGCGGCAGGAGCTATCCTAGCTTTCGCATTTGCTATGTTAGAAGTTAGCGATAGTCTGATTCTTGCCCAACAAGCGCAACATTATCCAATCACCAAGGCGATTTATACGCTGCTCAGCACTCTTGGAAATGGCACAGAACTTGCCGCTGCGCTCGGCGTTTGGGCGATGGTTTTTCTATCGGTGGCCATCATGGGCGCTGCAGTGATCGGAGGAAAACGCGGTGGATTGTTTAAGGTTTAACAACATCCGTTCAATAAATGTAAGATATTCAACCTCTGTGGCCTAGGATTTTTCAGCCTATTTTTTAACGATTTCCTTGCCGATAAGCAGAAGCCTCAAGCCGTTAAGACAGACCAAGACGGTACTGCCCTCATGACCGACTACGCCTAACGGAAGTGCAAGCGAAAAGCCAAGGGCCGCGCAGATCAATACGACGATGACTGCGCTCGCAAAGACGAGGTTTTGCGTGAGCACACATCTTGCTCGTCTCGCGTGACCGACGAGAAGCGCGATGTTTTCCAAACGGTCTCCCATCAAAACGATATCCGCTGTCTCCATCGCCACGTCGGCACCAGCGGCTCCCATGGCCACTCCGATGTCAGAAATCGCCAGAGCAGGCGCATCGTTCACACCGTCGCCGACCATCATGACCGTGCCTTCTTTTTTCAGCTCTCGAATGACTTTGAGTTTGTCCTCGGGTAGGAGTCCCGCGTGGACTTCGTCGACCTTGGCTTCTTGGGCGATTGCATTGGCGACGAGTAATTGGTCGCCCGTGAGCATGACCACTCTTTTCACCCCGAGGCGGTGAAGGTCAGCGGTGAGTTGTCGCGCGGCGGGGCGAATGGTGTCTGCCATAATGAGCAGAGCGTGGGCAGTCACGAGATCGCCCACACGGGTACCGAGCCAGACACATGTTTTTCCCTTTGCCTGTAGCGGTTGGGATTTTTGTGTGAGTGATTCAACGTTACCGGCATCCAGTTCGCGGAAAAGTCGCTCACTGCCGACAAGATATCGAGTCGCCTCAACCGTGGCCTCGGCACCCTTTCCGGCGGTCGATTGGAAATCACTCGCGATGGGTAATTGAATCTGCAGGTCTTTCGCACATTTCACGATCGCGTGGGCAAGAGGATGCTCGGATTTTGCCTCTAAAGCAGCGCCTGCACGCAGCCATTCAGTCACGTGACTGGGTAGCGCTTCGGTGACCATGAAAATTCCATCTAGGGTAACGATTTCAGTGAGCGACGGCTTACCCACGGTGAGCGTGCCGGTTTTATCAATTGCAACGATGTCAATTTTCGCGGCCGTTTCTAACGGTGATCCACCCTTGATGAGGATTCCTCGGCGTGCGGCACCACCAATTGCGGAAAGCACGGTGGCTGGGGTGCTGATCACCAATGCACACGGTGAAGCGACGACCATAATGGTCATGGCTCGGAAAAATGAATCGTGGAAGTTGTCCCACTTCATCAGATAGGGCACGAGGAAAACGCCGAGAGTGAATAGAATGACGCCCATTGCGTAATACTGCTCGGCTTTTTCAAGAAATCTTTGTGTGTTAGACTTTTCTGACTGTGCCTCGGCGACGAGCTTGACCATGCGAGCGAGCGTTGAGTCTTCCGAGCGCTTGGTGACTCTGAGTTCAATCCCGCCGCTTTGATTTAGTGTGCCAGCGAAGAGATTGCTACCGAGGGTCTTGGAAACTGGCATCGACTCACCGGTGAGTGACGACTCATCTACATTGGTGCTTCCTTCGGAAATCAATCCGTCCACTGGGATTTGTTCTCCTGGTCTAACAATAACAATTTCACCGATCTCAAGGTCTTCGACGGCGACCATGATTGTTCCCGCACCACGTTTGACGAGTGCCTCGTTAGGCCGGAGGCTCAGTAGTGATTCAATAGCACGCTGTGTGCGCTCCATGGCATGCCGCTGAAGCACATTTGAAAAACTGAAAAGGAAAAGCAGCAATGCACCCTCGAATGGCGCACCGATCAAAACCGCACCGAGCGCAGCGAGCACCATGAGGACATCCACATCGAGCACTTTTTCACGCAGCGATGCGATAGCGGATCGGACACCTTGCTGCCCTGTGAACAAGAAAGCACCGCAGTAGAGGATTTCAGTTGTTAGATTAAGCCCCACGTATTTTTCAGCGATAAAAGCTGCGATAAGAAAGATCAGGCCGCTTCCGCAAGAGAGTTCTTCGTTCAACTCACCCGAGCGAATTTTTTCCCAAAGTGATAGACGCGTGGTTCTGAGTCCGAGCGGAAGCTTCTGAATATTAGCTCCAGCTTTTTTCACTTGCTCGGTCATGCTAGATTCTCCGGAAACTTCAGAATCAAAAGTCACCGTGAGAACTTGCCCGAGGTAAGAGGCGGATGCGCGACGGACTCCAGCAATCTTGGTGATCTTTTTCTCAAGCTTCTGGGCGCATGCTTCGCAGGCGTTTCCTTTAAGGCGAAAAATGGATTTTTGTAAAGCCGCAGACACTTGACCCGCATGTTCGTCAACGAGTGCTCGAACGTCATTGTCGCTAAGGCGCTGTGGATCGAATTCAATTTCCACCACTGCACGCACGAGATCGGGATTTACCCTAACAATTCCAGTGTGATCACCCAATGAATGGTCTGGAGACTTCACTGGACTGTCATCGGATGGGATGGTTGGCATGGCGTGAAGATTATAGTCGATGGATGCGACGCCTACGTCACAGGCAATTTTTCGCGGACCTTGGTGGCGAGTTCGTGAAATGACGCGGCGACCTTGTTTTTTGCTGGTTCTAAGAGGGCTACCGGTTCCCCACGGTCGCCCCGTTCACGGGTTTCGATGTCGATAGGGATTTGTCCCAGCAGCGGAAGGTTCATAAAAGCGGCCTCGCGAACACCGCCATCTTTACCGAAAATCGGGTATTTTTTTCCAGCATCGCACTCGAACCAAGCCATGTTTTCTATCAATCCAAGGATCGGCACATTGACTTTAGCAAACATGGCAACGGCCTTGCGCGCATCGATCAACGCCACTTCCTGCGGAGTCGTCACAATGATCGTGCCATCCACGCGAACCGTTTGGACAATGGTGAGTTGAATATCGCCGGTGCCGGGTGGAAGATCGAGGATCAGATAGTCGAGATCGCCCCATGCGACTTGGCGTAAAAATTGTTGGGTGTAGCGCGTCGCCATCGGGCCGCGGACGATCACCGGTGAGCGATCTTCTAGCAGAAATCCCATCGACATCAACTTGAGTCCGTGCGCCTCAAGAGGAATAATTTCATCGTTTTCATTCGCCATCGGCCGTTCGTTTACGCCGAACATTTGGGCGACTGAAGGTCCGTAGAGATCGCAGTCGCACAAACCGACGTTGGCACCGGTTGCAGCGAGTGCGACCGCGAGGTTTGCGGCCACGGTGGATTTTCCGACACCGCCTTTTCCAGAAGCGATTGCGATGATTCGTTTGACACCAGGAATTGACGATTGGCCACTGGTGCCAGCCAAGCCGCTGGCAGCAGCGGGCGCGTCCTTGATATCGATTTCAATCTTAACGGTGCCCACATCAGGCAAGGCATCCAAAATCGTGTGGCAATCTTTGAAAATTTGTTCAGGGATTTTCGCATCGCGTGTGGCGATCTCGATGTGGACCGTGACGTGCCCCGGTTCGCATTTTACGTCCTTGACGAGGCCGAAGGAAATAATGTCCCGGGAAAACCCAGGGTAACGAACTTGGCGGAGTGCTTCGCGGATAAAATCAGGATTCATGGACGGCGAGAGCTTCTCTCATTCCACGGGACGTGCAACGCGATTATCAAAATTTGCACCGCAATCTAAGAGAATCGTCAGAATCTCCTCGCTGGGGGTTGACTCGATCTAATTTCCACCAGAATACTCGCATCTCGAAACCGCTTATCAAACCATGGAAAACGTCATCATTATCGGAACCGGTTGCGCCGGCTACACCGCTGCTATTTACACTGCTCGTGCCAATTTAGCCCCGCTGCTACTTTCTGGAACGCAGCCCGGCGGCCAGTTGACGACCACCACCGAAGTGGAAAATTTCCCTGGTCATCCTGATGGGATCATGGGACCAGATTTGATGATGAAAATGCAGACCCAAGCGGAAAAATTCGGATCACGGATTGAGTGGGCGAGTGTTGAGTCTGTCGAGCACCGCGATGATGGAACTTTCCTTCTCAAAGCAGGATCGCAATCGTTTGAGGCGAAGACCTTGATCGTCGCAACGGGCGCTGCTCCGCGCCATCTTGGAATTGCAGGCGAGCAAAAGCTCATTGGTCATGGTCTAACATCATGTGCAACGTGTGATGGTGCTTTCTATCGAGACGTGCCTGTGTGTGTCATCGGTGGCGGTGACAGTGCTTGCGAGGAAGCGAGTTTCTTGACCCGTTTCGCCAGCAAAGTTTATCTGATTCACCGCAGAGACTCTCTGCGTGCATCGAAGATCATGGCGGATCGTGCACTAGCAAATCCAAAAATTGAACCGATATGGAACTCGACTGTTAGCGAATATATCACCGACAAAAAAGGTGAAATGCGCGCAGTGATGCTCAAAAATCTAATCAACGGTGAGGAGAAAGAACTCGAGGTCGCTTGCGTTTTTGTAGCGATCGGGCATGTGCCAAACAGCGCTTTTCTGGGTGATCTGGTCGATAAGGATGAGAACGGCTACATCCTGCAGAACCCTGGACGGACATCGACCAAGACTGTGGGCCTATTCGCTGCGGGCGACGTGGCAGATCATTACTACCGCCAAGCCATCACCGCTGCAGGACAAGGATGCGCCGCGGCCCTTGAGGCGGAGCGTTTCTTGAGCGATCACGAGTGATCACTTGGGCGTTCGCCTTCCGCTCGGATGTATGAGAATAAATCCGACCAATTTTCAAAAGCCAAGTCAGGATCACACTCGCCATCGCGGTGGGATTGGGGGTGTCCGGTGAACAGTGCGGTTTGGAATCCAGCGTTCTTGGCGGGAACGATGTCCTGCAATGGGTCGTTCCCGACAAATAAAGTTTCAGCAGGTAGAATGCTCCGCTCTGAAATCCGGTCAGTTAGAATTTGAAATAATTCTGGAGATGGCTTGGCGATTCCGTGCTGGTACGAAAGAATGGTAAGCTCCGGAGCAAATAAATCTTTAATATTTCCTAGAGATGTTAAAGTGTTTGATTGACCGTTAGATAGTAGGCCAAGTGAAATTCCCAGCCGAGAGATTGCTCCAATGGTCGCCGCAGCCCCTGGCATGGGGTGAGTGGGGTGCCACGCTGCTTCAAGCACCTCGACCAGTTCACTCGTATCGCTGTCCTCTGGCAGGTTTAAAATTTCGCGCCATAGCCTGCGCAGGTCTATTTCCGGGTACCGCACGCCCGCTGCCAAGTGGTGACGTTGCACCGCACGGTAAAGTTCATCGCTGGGTGAGGTTGGCGGTGTGTGCCCAAAATCGCGGAGGACGTCACGCAATAGGGGGTCTGCCATGACGTCTCGCTGGACTCCACCGTGAGACGAGATCAGTAAGGTGCCGTAGATGTCGAATATCACCGCACGACAAATGTTCTTCCGAGGCAAAGCCGACTTCAATGCGGAGAGTAAGAAATGAAATTTCTCGGGTGTGAGATGGGCCGTGAGAATCTTCTCGGGGTGGATGTACGAGACAACGTTTTCGGGTTGAGTGATTAAATTCTGATAGATTTTTTGGATATTTTTCTGATAGACTTCTAGTGAGTAGGGTGACAGTTGTGCCGGTGTGGCAGAGGGGACACGATTCGTGATCGCTTCTTCAAGCCAACGTGTCGCAGGTTGGATTGCATCAGCGATTTTGACACACGGGATCAGGCGATTTGCTGGGTCTGAGACGATGCGTTCGATCGCGCCTTGTTGCAGTGATTCGGGTAAGTTACCGAAATCGAGCCAACCATCATTCTGAAGCGAGGCGAGCGCCAATTCAATGATGCTTTTGGATAGCGGTCGCTGATAGGAGCGATAATTTCTTTCGAGATCCAGCTTGAGTTGGTCGTGGAGAAGGGCGAGGTCTACCCATTCGACTGGGATGAGGATCTGATCGTATAAATTTCCTGTGTGGATGTGATAGAAACGATGATCCTCTGTGAGGTGTGGTAAATTTCTGCCGATGAGTGGTTTTCGATGCGCGATAGCCTCAAGAAAGGTTAGTCCGAATCCCTCCGCAACCGAGGTGGTGATCAGGTGGGTGGCGTGGGTGATCCATGCTTCGAAGTCTGTCCTGGCACCTGCGGTGGGCGCAAATTTTTCAACCACATCAAATTCGATGGGTAACTGCATTCGTTTGGAAAATTTCTGCCAGCGCTGGTGGATCACCAGTGCGTCTGGATGAGTTGGAGCTCGACTGGTGGCGAACCATGCACGCGCGGGAGCGAGAGCGGAAAGCAGTGCCAGCTCACCAAGATTTTTGCGACGTATCCCCCGAATAGGAGCAAAAATAAGCGGTGTAGGGGAGGGGGATGGTGCTGTCTCGGGCGGAAGATCAATTGGATTTTGTAGCAAACTGCTCCATTCTGTTAGTAGTCCGGCGTTGACGAAAATGTTGAGGTCATGCGAATTGAGAAACGCATAATGGACTCGTGGAGAAACCGGATAGAGTTCGGCACAGTCGGCGATGAGCGAGTAATTTTCAGGACGACCTGATTCTGCTAGGTCATGGATTTGAAGAACCAAGCATTCACCAGCTTTTGCGAGGCTAGCGACCACGTCGGCGATCAGAATATTTTTTCCGAGTGAGTGATTGTGGAAATGCCAAATGTCGGGTGGACCACCGAGTGCAGTGTTCGCCGCTTCACGCATGGATACCAGTAAATCTGCGGCAGTTAGTTCCGCTGGAGCAGTGAGGTAGCCTAGGCCTTTGATTATGACGGATCGCTGCGAGACTGCTGGAATGGAACCCTGAATTTCGCCAGTTAGAATAACGTGTTGGATGCCAGTAGCTGCAAGTGCATTCGAAGCAGTGTCGATGACTTGTGCGACTCCGCCAAGTGAAAGGTGGTAGTGGACGACGGCAACTCGCATGACTTGTGAGGCCTGTATCTACTAAATCTCAGAACGCAGCGGCTAACTTGCTGGCTTGATAGAAACGAGTATAGCGTTCTCAGCCTTTAGATATTTTGCGGCGAGGGCGTTGATTTCATCCAGTGTGATCGAGTGATAGTCGGCATCTCGGTCGCGTGCGAGATCAAGGCGTTTGGGTTCTGCTTGTGACTGACTCATCACGGTGGTGAGCCAGTAGGAGTTATCGCGGAGAGATTTATCGAGTTGTCCGAAAGCTGGTTTGAGCGCGCGGTCGAGTTCATCGGCGGAGATACCGTTGTTGGCGATGTCGTCAGCGATGTCGCGCATGGTTTTCAGCAGAAGTTTCAAGTCTTCCGGTTTGCCGACACTCTGACCGATGATGTAACCGACGCCATCCAGTGCATCAGACCCACTTGCGCCTGCATTTGGGCTGTAGGATGCTCCAAGTTTCTCGCGGATTTCTTCGCGTAGACGGTCACCGTAAATTTCACCAAGGATGTTGAGACGGCGTGCTTCTCGTTGGTTGTTACGCAGTCCATTGGTTTTCCACAAGGTGGTGGCGATGGCAGTTTGAATCTTAGAGTCATAGGTGAATGTTTTTTCTGCTGGCGCATCAGGTAACTTGATTCTCCTTGCTTCTAACTGTTCAGGAGGGGCTGCTAAGCGCTCGGGAAGCGCACCGAATGTGGCGAGTAAAGCGGGTAGAATTTTTTCAATTTCAAAGTCACCGACGATGGTGAGCTCTAAATACCCTTGGGTTAGCTCTGGGGTGAGCCACTGCTTGGCATTCGCGATGGTGTATGAGGAAATTTTTTCGATCGGTGCGACGACGAAGCGTGAGTCTCTTCCATACAGCCATCCCTGCATCTCTTGCTGCGGGCCGTGGGCGGTGTGTTTGAGTTGTTGGTACATCATGGGGACCGCTTTTTGAAACTGCCACAGTGCTTCGGTACGATATCCTGGGTCGGTGATGGACGCACACATGAGTTGAGTTTGGAGTTTGAAATCGGCTGCAGTGGTCGTACCGGTCAACGTGAATGCATCGTCGCCGATCTCCATACTACTTCCGACGTTCTTCCCGGCGAGTATCTGTTGGAGGTCGTCATTTGTGTGTTTTCCGAGGCCTCCACCTTCGAAAACGGCAGAGGCGAACGTGTCCAGCATGGGCATGTCTTTGGGCTGGGACAGCTTGCCAGAACCGATCCGTGCGAGGAGATGGATTTTGCCCTTTTCAAATTGGGTCGGCTTCAAGTTGACCCGTACTTGGTTGGATAAAACTAACTGGGTGATTCCGAGGTCTTTTAAATCTGTAGTGGAAATCACCGTGCCAGGCTTGCCGAATTGGGTGTAGTTGAATTCTTGGATTGCCCGAAGGATGGGTTCTTCGACCACTTTGCCTCGTGATTCCTCAAACAAGGCTGCTAGATCTTGTTCGGCGTGCTCGGGCTTTTCCTTCGTTGTTAGAATTAAGTGGTAGCCCGCAGAATCCCAGAACTTTTTAAAGGCTTGGTGACATGATTTCGTGTCAATGCCATCCAGCGCGCGCTTGGCCACCGCGAGATCGGTTGCGGGGTCGGAAAAGATCGTGCCGTCATTGATTGAGCCTGCAATCACCGTGGCGATGCTGTCGGATTTGCGTGTGGTTTTTTGTTTTACTTGTTGCTCGTATGCATTGAGTAGGTTCGACTTGGCTTCTGTTAGCTCGGCCTCGGTGAATCCGTAGTCCATCGCCCGCCGAAACTCTTGCTCGAGAATGGGTACCGCTTCTTGCCAACGATCTTCCGCTGCAGTTACGTCGATGGAACCTATTTCAACATAATTAAACAGTGCGTTGTTTGACACTGATCCGGAGGCGATCACCGATCCTTCTTCTTTTGATAGACGGTCGAACCGGCGACTGATGATTGAGTTTGCGATGTCTAAGGTGGTGCGCTGGGCGCGGGTGGTGCTGTTATCGGGTTTGATCTGATAGGGTCGGACGAGTGTGAGTGAGATGTCCGTGGAACTCACTTCTTTGTCTGCGAAGATGGCCACCTCGATCCCTTCGGGTTGCTTGATTGGTCCGAGATCTGGATTCACCCCAGGTGATTCAGGGTTGCGCATCGTGCCAAATGTTTTCTCAATGGTGCTTTGAATTTCCTTAGGATCAATGTCACCGACAACAACAAATGTCATACGTTCCGGTGTATAATAACGATTATAAAAATTAGTGAATCTTTCGCGCGGGGCGATTTTAATCACTTCTTCTTTACCGATCGGGAAGCGGTCGCTCACGAGTGAATCAGGAAGAATTTTGTGGAATTGTTGTTCCATTAGACGTGAACTTACCGAGTCTCGACTCATTTTTTCAGATAGAATCACCCCACGTTCCTTGTTGATTTCTTCCTCGGAAAGTAGCGCGCCGTCGCCGAAATCTCTCATGACAGTGAAGCCAAGCTTGAGCGTCTCTGACGATAGATCTGGTAAGTCTAACATGTAAACTGTCTCGTCGAACGACGTGTATGCGTTCGCATGTGCGCCGAAGGAAATCCCGAGGCGCTGCATTTTTGGAATCAACTCGGCTGCGCTGTAATCCTTGGAGCCGTTAAAAACCATGTGCTCAAGAAAGTGAGCGAGGCCCTGCTGGTCATCGCCCTCCATCAGAGATCCTGCAGCGATGTGAAGGCGCAGCGACACTCTTTTGGGTGGCTCTGCATTTGGGTAAATGATGTAGCGAAATCCGTTGTCCAGAACTCCGTATGTTGCGTCTGGGTCTGGTGAGATGTCGGAGTTCGCTTGTGGCCATGGCCGCGGGACGACTTTGACACTGGGCGTAACCACTTCTGGCTCGGACGAATCTGTCGCAGGTTGGTCGGGTGGCATCTCCGTCGTCGTCGGTGGGGTGCCAAGAGCAGGCCCAGGCGAGCGGACTGAAAAGACGATCGCGGCGAGGGCGAGAATCGAAACAAGGATTAACGGTGTAGCCTTCTGCATGGCGGAAAGGTGCGAGAGTTGTAGGCAGTTTGGCAACGCTGAAATCCGTCGAGCAACGTGCTACGCGTCACAGACGAAAATCTTTAAGAAATCGGTATTGCAATCCTTGGAGAGAAGTGGTGATTTTGCCCCTCGAGTATTCGGAAATGTGCGCGCGTGGCGGAATTGGTAGACGCGCTAGATTCAGGTTCTAGTGGGGGCAACCCTGTTCAGGTTCGAGTCCTGTCGCGCGCACCATCTCATTATCAATGGGTTACGGGGTATGCACCCCGACCGGTTGACACCCCTCACTACCCCATGAACGAGGGTGGTGACAAAATGGTGACAAACGCGGGATCGGACTCTGCAATCCGCTCAAAGACAAAGCGTCCCAGAGGCAGGAAGAAACAAGGTCCGTTTCTCAAGGTGAAAGCCGGGTCCGCCGTGGTCCCTATTTACCAGACGGAATCCAAGGGCAGGGTCCGCTACACCCTGAGCTTTTACCGGGAAGGCCGGAGAGAGCGGAAGGTCTTCAGCAGTCTGGAGGACGCCAAAAAGGAGGCGCTGTTCGTGGCGCAGCGAATTCAAGCCGGAATGCAGCACGTCACCGACCTCAAGCCGCACGAGCGCGACAGCTTCAAGGCGGCGGAGGCGATGCTCCAGAAATCCGGCATTCCGCTGGTCGCCGCCGTGGAGGACTACCTTCGCGCCCGCGATCTTGCCGGAACGGAATCGCTCGCCGCGATGGCCTCCGAGTATGGCCAGCACTTCAAGAAGGTGGTGCGACGGATCACGATTCCCGATGTCGTGGCGGAAATGCTGCTGCACCGCAAACAGGACGGGGCGAGCAAGGTCTATCTGGGCCAGTTGAAGACCACCCTCAACCGCTTCGCAACCAAGTTCCCCGGCGAGGTTCTGGACGCCACCTCCCAGGAGATCGACGCCTGGCTCCGCTCGCTGGACGTGGCACCTGGAACCCGCAATTCGATGCTCCGCTGCATCAAGGTTTTCTTCTCCTTCGCCCGCAGCCGCAACTACCTGCCCGAAGATCGCAGCACGGCAGCTGACCCGGTGCGCTTGGTCAAGAACGTCTCGAACGATTACTCGATCTTCACGCCCAAGGAGATGGAGACGATCCTTCATGCCGCTCCGCCGCGCCTGATTGCGATTCTCGCCATCGAAGCGTTCTCTGGCGTCCGGGTTGCCGAACTCAGCCGGCTCGATTGGTCTGCGGTGGACTTGGATCGCCGAATTATCGAACTCCGTGCGGATCAGGCGAAGACAGCATCAAGGCGCGTTGTCCCCATCACTGACAATCTCGCCGCGTGGCTGGCCCTCTTGGAGCGCAAGGGCAAGGTCGTCTCCGCGAAGAACCTGTATGTGGACATGACCGCCTTGACCCGCGCCCTCAAGATCAAGTGGCCGCGCAACGTGCTGAGGCATTCGTTCATTTCCTACCGAATCGCCACGGTGAAGAGTGCCGACCAAGTCGCTCTGGAAGCTGGGAACTCGCCGTCGATCATCTTCAAACACTACCGGGAACTGACCACCGAGAATGAGGCGGACAAGTGGTTTGGCATCCTGCCCAAGGAAGGCCAGATGGACAACACGTTCGTGTGGGACAGGCGAAACAAGCGGTCGATCCTGAATGGCAAGATCATCGAAAAGTGATCGCCCGTTCAATCCGTATGCCAACGATGCCTAACGGACGCGGAATGGTTTTGTGGGGGCTGGTCATATTGCCATCCCTTGAGTGGCTGGAACGTGCTCCTACGCGGCACCAAACGCAAAATAAAGGGCTGGAAAATTGCTTCTCCAACCCCGGATTTGTGCCGAACGAAAAATGGTGAGCCGATCAGGCCTTGAAGCTGGCGTTCGGTTTACCGTCATCCATCAGGTCTCCGATGCGGTTCACTGCGTCCTTGAGGAGCGATGCGGCGGCGAACACGATCACCCCGACCTTTGGATCGACGAAAGGAATGACATTGAGGGCGGAAACAAGTCCGGCGATCTTCCCGACGAAGCTGAAGTATTTGAGAGTTTTCATGGCGCTTGGGGGACGGTGTCAACGCTTGATGGGAAAATGTGATTGAGCTTCAAGACCACGTTTGCTAGGACATCTCTGCGAAGCGGCCTACCAAAGCGTCGGTGGACGGAGTATGCCCTTCCGGGCTGCCTTTGTCCTGAAACAACCGCGCGCGACTGTTCCAGGCAAAATGCCGCGTGTGACTCAACAAGACTGTTCGCAAGAAAGAATATGTCCTCTATTCGCATACACATTAACGGGCAGCACAAGCATACGGTATCTCTCGAAGGACACCCTGGAGTGCTAAGCTGTATAGTGAATCACAGTAATCGTCATCCAGAGCCTGAGTCAGATCAGCAGGAGAAGGATGAATACAACTTGTCATTTATTGGAATTGACAGTGCAACTGGAGACTACGTGGATTGGCCTAGAATCGAACTTAATATTGGAGATCGAATCGAACTTGAGATTTTGAATGGCTCTGATGCACACCCACCCGCGTTACGGCGTCCTCACGGTGGGGATGCGACAGCATACTCCAAGAAGGACTATATTCGTTCGATGGCTAAAAAGTATGGATGGGAGATCATCGAGCCTGAATCCGAGTCGTAAAGAATCCAATGCGAACAAGCCGCACCATCCAACCGCTAGTAGCCGTTCTGTTCCGATGATTTTCCGTAACTACAACCCCAACCCTGTTTTAGCCTTCCGCTGTCGCTACTAGCGGCGGATGTGCTTTACGTTCGCTTTGAAATGAAACTCTCTTTGGGTGCCCTTTTCCTTCTGTTCGCGGCCGCCATGGCGATCGCCGAGGAGAAACCCATCGACACATCGATCGTCTTCAGGAACTCGCAGGCTTATCTCAGTATCAAGAAGCGGAATCCCGGCCTGAGACTTCTGCTTTTGGAGGAGGCCAAATCCCCGAAGTGGGTCCAGGTCGCGATTGTCGAGGATCACCCGACGCACGTGATTACTCTGGAGCGCCTCAGAGTTCATTCCGACGGAAGCATTGAACGACTTACCTACGACGCGGAGGGGGACGATGTGTGGCTCCCTGATAGCCGATCCAAAAAAAGCTGAGCGAACAAGCCGGCGCTGACCAACCCGCTGCCGGCCCCGAGTCGAAGTCGGAGGGTAAACAGGAACCTCAACCTGAATCGAAGCCTTCCCCCTGGTAGCGGTTGGCAGGCCTCAATCGTTGGCTGGGGAAAGGAAGAGCGCAACCCATGCGCCAATTGGGGTTGCGGCGGACGATTTTCCGAGGTAGGGTCACCCTATGGGTCAGCTTGCGGAAATTCAGGAACAGGCCAAGGAACTCTCCGAGGAGGATCGGAAGGGATTGGTGGCGTATTTGCTCCACGGCATGTCAGGTCTGCCGTCGGGTCCGGATGATGAGGAAGTGCGGAGGCGGGAGACCGAAATGGACTCTGGATCCGTCACTCCAATCAGCCACGTTGAATTTCTAGCCCAAGTTGGCCGCAGCGGGCGATGAGGGCGGTTGTTTATCACCCGAAGGTACCGGCGGAAGTCCGGGTATTTATCGACCATTACGACGCAATATCTTCTGATCTTGGGGATTTTTTTTGGCAGGAATTGACCGAAGCGATCGACTACGCGCGGGACCACCCGGAAAGACATCATTTTGATCGCACGGGTCGTCGACGGAGCAATCTGAATCGATTTCCGATCCATTTTCTGTTTCGGATACTCCCCGGTATGATACGAATCACTGCGGTTCGACACGACAAGCAGGATCCGGGATACGGCTCAACACGACAATAAGACAGCCAACAAGCCGGTGGATGCGACGGCGAGGAGCCCCGTAGTTAGTTAAGAGTCCCCCGCGGCGCGGTGTCGATGGCGGGAGCGGCGTTGTCGAGCCAGCCGGAAACGGTCTTGGTGAGGAGGATGCCGGTGACGGGGCTGCCCTGATAGGTGTAGTTCGCCCACTGGCCGTCGGAGCGGCGCATCGTGGCTGGCTTGTTGAAAGCGGCCTGATCGGCGGGGAACTTGTTGTAGGTCCAAGTGGTGGTGAGTTCGGAACCGGTGCCGGTGTGTTTTGTTTCGGAGAGTTTCACGGGCTCGCCGTATTTGCCGGGAACCAGTCCAAAGTAACAGAAAATCCGCTCGTAAATCTACTTCAATGTCTGTTATTCGGGACTCCCTTCGCATTTTGTATCAAGATGCGTTTGCCTTTCGTTTAAAAGCAATTTTGAGGTTATCAATACTAATCACATCCTCTCGCCCTAGCCCGTATCTTATGGATTCGTTTCTAATTGAATAAATAACAAAATCACCAGGAGATTTCGATATTATAATTAGGAGGTATGATTTTCTTTGATTATGGGGACCTGAGTAATTCTGGACCTGCTTCAGATATTCGAAAGCTTTTGGGTCTCCAGTGAAAATCGAATGGAAGGTTCTCTTCCCGCCGACTTGCTCTACTTCGCAGGCAAATGCAGCATGCCCGATCTTCTCCAAGAATATTCTATTAGATTCATTGGCCAAACATGGACATGCGTTCATCCGTAACAGCACAATAAAAAGGAGAAATCTCATTTGGGATTTACTTTGAGGTGAACGAAATTGTAACTATATTTACTCATGACAAATACAACTGATACCGTAGGCTCCAGGACCAATGCCTTTACTTAGTGGCTCATCGTCAGATGACCACTCTGGATCTGCTCCGGTAAACGAATTAAATAAATTGTCGAACAATATTTCCGAGCCTATTTCGGCATTTACTTGAGCATCCGCAACAGCATCTGTTCTTGCATCTGCCTCGTTATCAGCTGTTCCGATTCCTTTCTGAATTTGGGAATACCTAGTGCCACTTCTCATATCAACGTAGTAGTCCCACAATGCCTCACACGTCACCTCTAGACCCAATACATCCCATCGATTCACCCCACCGTTTCCAACGAATCCATACAAATTCCTCCCACCCCTCTCCCCGATCGGATCTCTAGATGGCCAGCAACCGGTAAGGGCATCGTAATAGCGGTAACCGTAATACGTTACATGGTCCCCTCTGCCAGGAATCGAATCCTCTTCCAACTCATTTAAGACGAATGGATTGTGTGGGTTTTGAGGATTTTTGGGACCAGGCCACTTTGGAGGGGTTGCCG
>Ga0209190_1000851_pt1 | contig 21848 bp, 15 predicted proteins | sample M_140205_XF_Meta_FD_187315 | JGI IMG/M metagenome (GOLD analysis project Ga0209190, IMG submission 187315) | Freshwater microbial communities from Lake Montjoie, Canada to study carbon cycling - M_140205_XF_MetaG (SPAdes) (version 2) | ecosystem: Environmental > Aquatic > Freshwater > Lake... | reverse complement strand
TCAGACTGTCGTGATCGGAAGCAATGACATCGCAGCTGACGCAGCGATTGCGTGCGCCAATGAGCTTGGCTTCAACACGTTGATGCTCACTTCATTCATGGAAGGCGAAGCGCGGGAGGTTGCCCGGTTCGCAGTCGCGATCGGTCGTGAACTGGTCCACCGTCACAAGCCGCTCAACCTTCCCGCGATGGTTGTTTTTGGTGGTGAGACAACCGTGACCGTTCGTGGACACGGAAAAGGTGGGCGAAACCAGGAGATTGCACTGGGCGCCGCCCTTGCGATGGCAAACGTGCCTCGAACGTTGATAGTGGCTTTGGCCACCGACGGCTCGGATGGTCCAACCGACGCGGCCGGAGGCTTCGCCGATTCCGGATCCCTCGGGCGCATGCGCGATGCCGGCATCGACCCCCGTGAAGCCCTGAACGCAAATGACTCGAATGAAGCGCTGGCACGAGCCGGCGATCTGATCGTCACTGGTCCCACCAATACCAACGTGAACGACCTGACGTTCGTGTTCGTGTATCCCAACTGAGAGCAGCACCCGTCACGGCGGTCGGTTCCGCGTGCGCAACTCAACGGACCGTCATGCGTATAGACAGTGTTAGGCAGAGGGTCGATTGCGCGGCCATGCCAGACCTGTGTCACCAACATTCTCGAGTCATGGCGGATTTATGGTTCTCGCCTTCAGCAATCGAACCGCAATTGATGTCACGACAGATCCGCCGCCACGTTGGCAGCGCCTCCAGGGAGGCCGTGCACTTGCGCACGTTGGCTACCGCAGGCGGTTGGTGAGAATTGCACTCGGCGTGACTGCGGTGTCCCTTTTGGGTTCGGTTGTGGCTTTCGGTGACCTCACAACGATTCCCCCGGCGTTCTCGCCGATCATTCGATCGGCTGGATTTACCGTAAACACGCTCACCGATGTGGCTGGACGACTTCTGGCGTCTTCATCACGTGACGAGGCCAAGCCAACTGGGTCCAATGACCCTGCGACCCAGCGGGCAAACGCAGTCGCTCCGCTTCCCACTTCAATCCCAACGGCTACTCCCTCCCTCGTGCCGACTGCCCTGCCCACCGTGGACACCGCCAGGCAGATGGCTCAGTCAACACCACTCGTAGTCATGACCGCAACACCCCGCGCTACCCTGGTGCCCACCCGGGCGGCGGGAGCAACCGTCACCCCCGGATCGCTAGCAAACTCATCTGGCCAAGCTACACACACTGTGGCGTCAGGTGATTCCCTCTGGCAGATCGCAACGCGGTATAACACCACCGTGGATGCCATTGTCAGGGCAAACCGCCTTGTGGACCCTAACGTCCTCGCACCCGGAGACCGATTGGTGATCCCGCGGTGATACTCGGTCGCGACCGGGTAACGACGCGACCATACTCACCCGCCCCGGTTTCTCAACCATTTCAAGTGCTGTTTGGTCACGGAGTTCCGTTTCCAACCACGCATCTGCTGCGATGCACCTCTCGGCGGATTGCCGCACTACTGATCTCAACCCTCAGTCTCATCGCACTGCTCACTTCCAGTTGGCGCTTAGCCTTGGCAACGCCAGGGCAGTTCGCTTCGCCTCTCCCCGGATGGCAGCGGATCAGCGCGACCGGTGAGGGCATCACGACGCTGATCACACCTCCCTCTACTACCGGACTAGTCGCGGCACTCGGGTCGCCCATGCCAGAGACCGACCTCCGAACGAGTGTGAAGCGTAGCGTTGACGGTGGTCACACGTGGCAAGCGCTTGATCGTGGCTTGCCACTCGACCTCCGCCTTGTAACCGGGACAGTCGCCCCAACCGACACTCGATCGATGATCGTTAGCGGAGTTGGCGGCCTTTTCCGGTTGGTTGCTGGTGCATCGACTTGGGAACCGATACGGGTGCCACTCCCAACAATCACCGCCATCCGCTATGACCAGTCCGATCCGAACCACCTCATCGCCGGGACCGAACTGCACGGCAATTTCATTACCCGGGACGGCGGCTCAACCTGGATCCCGTCTTCTCTCGGATTGCCCCATGACCGATACGGCACGATTCCCGGAGCAATCTCACTCGCGCAACTCCAATCGGACTCAGCTGTGTGGCTCATGGCCACGGCTGTCGCGCCCGGCGTGTTCAGGTCGGTAAACGGCGGAAGCTCGTGGAAACCGGTCACGACTGGCCTTGCACCAGGCGGCGCAACCTCGGTTTCGTTCCACTCCGAAGCGGATGGCACCGCTTTTGTCACGTCGGATCGAGGGATGGCACTGTCCACCGATCGAGGCCAAACGTGGACCCCAGTTGCATCATTGCCACCCGGCATCTCACCCGTGGCAGTGGTAACTGAACCCGCTTCCCCCCAAACATGGATGGTCGTCGGCGCCCGCGGGTCAGTGGTGAGATCGACAAACCGAGGCGAGTCCTGGGTTGAGTTGCCCAGCCTCCCCCGACCAGTGGGACCAGTGTTTGCCTTGTCGCCGTCCACAATGCCGAGAGCCACAACCTCACCAGGAATCGCTCGGATTGAAGGTGTTCCGGTCCTTCTTGCAGCTGCCGCCGGAGGCGTGTGGTCACTCGCACTTCCGCCAACAACACCCGCTACGGCCTCACGGAGCGAACTCGCTTCCGGTGGGCGATACATCCAGGCGACCGAACACAACATTTCAGCGCGCTTCGCGTCAGCGTACGACCGCCTGGGAGGCTTCGAACGGTTCGGGTTCCCAAGATCGGAAGCGTTTGTTGATCAGGGTCTTCTCGTCCAGTGGTTTCAGCGGGGAAGGTTGGAATACCGACCCGACTTGCAGGGTTCGCCGTATGAGGTCCAGATATCGCTATTAGGCGATCTCCTTCTTACTGACCGTCCGGTGCCAAGCGACCCAATCGAGTCGACCTCGGAACGGCGGTATTACCCCGAGACCGGGATGACCGTCGAAAACGCGTTCCTTCGATACTTCGATGCCCGCGGGGGTGTCGACGCACTCGGATACCCGATCACTCCCGAAGTGAGCGAGGCCGATAGACCGGTCCAATACTTCCAACGCGCGCGGCTCGAGTACCTCCGAGAGTTTGCTGGCACCGCGCGGGAGGTCCAGTTGGGTCTTATCGGTGACGAAATCCTCCGTCAACGTGGTTGGCTGGAATAGGTCACGCTGGGTCCGACACTCCATTCCCTTGACCAAGGGCTGTTCGAACCGGCGGGTGTCGAACAGAAAATACTAGGCGGGGCCGAAGGGGTTGCGATGATGGGCTATCCTCGAAAGATGCGTCGCACACGTATCGTTGCAACCCTCGGACCCGCGACTGACCGACCCGGCATGCTCGCCCGAATCCTTGACGCCGGCGTCAACGTCGTTCGGTTGAACATGTCCCACGGGACTCATGACGATCATGCACGTCGGATTTCCGAAGTTCGCGCACTTGCTGGTCCAATTGAGGTTGCAATCCTGGCCGACCTACAGGGCCCGAAGATCCGTGTCGGTCTGCTGCCCCAAGGTGGAGTGATCCTCACCGAGGGAGACAAATTCGTACTGACCAACCGCGATGTGATTTCGGGACCGGGTATTGCAACCCTGGACTACCCTCCGCTCCCATCCGAGGTATCCGTCGGTGCAAGCATCCTGCTGGATGACGGCAACCTGGAGCTCCATGTAGACGCTACGGACCGATCTGACATCAGCTGCACCGTCGTCCGCGGAGGACGATTGACCTCTCACAAGGGAATCAATGTCCCGGGAGCACCACTCTCTGCCCCGGCGCTGACAGACAAGGATCTTGAAGACGCCGTATTCGCAGCGGGCCTGGGTGTTGACTTCCTGGCCTTGTCGTTCGTGCGCCGGGCGGCCGATATCGTTGAACTTCGCGACCACCTGATCCGCCGGGGATTCGCACCGGATGCCTGCGGAATCATCGCGAAGATTGAGCGCCCCGAAGCCCTAGAAGTCATTTCCGAAATCCTCGCCGAAGCTGACGGCATCATGGTCGCCCGTGGTGATCTTGGGGTCGAGATACCCCTCGAACGGGTTCCGCAGGCGCAAAAGCGTCTCCTCGATCAATGCAATCAAGCCGCAAAGCCAGCAATCACGGCGACGCAGATGTTGGAGTCGATGATCAATCAAGCCCGGCCAACGCGGGCCGAAGCGACGGATGTACACGTCGCCGTCACCGAGTTGACCGATGCGGTGATGCTTTCCGGAGAGACGGCCGCCGGAAAGTTTCCACTCGAGGCGGTCCAGGCGATGGCTGCCATCGCGCACGCTGCCGAGCAGGTTGTGACAGACGCTGATCATTCCCTTAACGCCCGCCGAGACAAGGCTAGGACCGCAACCGAAGCTGTTGCCCAGGCAGTGGTCGAGATCGCTATGGAACTTGGCGCCCATGCAATTGTCACGGCAACGAGTTCTGGAGGCACCCCGAGGCTAGTCGCCAAGTACCGGCCAAAAGCGCCCATCCTTGCACTGTCGTCACATTTGGGAGTTCTCCGCCGACTGCTTCTGACGTGGGGGGTCACGCCAGTTCTCGCTCCGCCGTTCTCTTCCACCGATGAACTATTTCGCCACGCTGTTCAGGCAACGGTCGAGTTGGGAATTGCGAAGGACGGGGATTTGATCGTCATCACCGCTGGCGTACCGCTTGGTGTAACCGGCCGTACGAACCTCATCAAGGTTCACCGAATTGGCGAACCACTCCCCGGAAGTCATTGAGGCCAACACATCCCCGGTCCATGGATAAAATGATCCCATCGAATATCACCAGTGCAACTCGCATCGGGTTGAACTGACTCGGGTTCGTATACTCAAATCCAGCACAGTCCCCACTGTGGAAACTCCGTCCGAGACCGGCAAATTGCCGGGTGCCGGGAAAGGCGCAGGATGAGCGAACGTGCCCGTGCGGTCTGGAACCTCTGGCGCATAGATTCTGAAATCCAACAACTTGAATCACGGATCACCCAATTGACTTCCCAACTCGGGGACCAAGTCAAGGTGAAAGCCGGAGACATTGCAATCCGCCGGGCTAAGGACACCGTCGCGCGAGCGCTTTCCCGTCAACGCGATCAGGAGTTCGAACTCGCCCAACTGGAAGCACGGATCAAGGAACTGGACACTCGGCTGTGGTCAGGCAAGGGCACTCCGCGGGATCTGGAGATGCTAAGGGTCGAGTTGGACCGGGAACGCACGCGCCGAAACGGGATTGAGGAACAAACCCTCGGCGCGATGGAGGCAACCGAGCGAACCCAGCGGGATTTGGCACGGGTTGAAGCCGCCGTCGCCACTGCGATTGCCAGTCTTCAGTCAGGCAACGTGCAACGGGTCGCCGAACGAACCTCGGCGACATCCCGGCGCGATGCCCTGGCAGCGGATCGGACGTCTCTCATTCAAGGGATGCCTCCGGAGGATGTCGAGGCCTACAACCGGCAAAGAGGCAAGTCGTCCGACGGCGTACCGGTCGCCGAACTTACGGGTTCCCAGTGTCTAGGTTGCCGCACAGATATTCCTTCTGGCGATGCCCAGCGCGCACGCCGTTCGGAAGCACCGTTTCCGTGCCCTTCGTGCGGGCGACTGCTGTTCATTCCCAATGCGTGAGAGCCTGCCTGTTGGCCCAGACTCTGCCGAGTTCGCTTCCTGCCCTACGTTTGGGGCACCTTGGTGAGTAAGCTGGACGAGTCGCACCCCCATGTGCCAGTTCTGCTAAACCAGGTCATTTCGCTGCTGGCGCCTAGACCAGGTGGGCGATATGTGGACGCCACCGCAGGTGCGGGAGGCCACCTGGAGGCGATCCTCACTGAATCCGCCCCAGACGGGCAATGTCTCGGACTTGACCGAGATGAATCGGCACTGGAACTTTGCCGGTCGCGCTTGAGTCGGTTTGAGTCCCGGGTGAAGTTCGTACGGGACGACTTTCGCAACCTTGGGCAGGTGCTCGATAGGATCGGGTGGGGCGAGCCTCAGACGTTGGACGGGCTCCTTCTCGACATTGGCGTCTCATCGATGCACTTGGACCAACCCAGTCGCGGATTCTCTTTTCGAACTTCCGGACCACTGGACATGCGAATGGACCAGACCCAAGGGCCAACCGCCTCAGACCTTGTCAACGACCTGGATGAGCGATCCTTGGCCGACCTCATCGACGGTCTCGGCGAGGAGCGGTTCGCCCGGCGTGTAGCGCGAGCCATCGTTGATCGCCGATCCTACCGCGCATTCGAGGAGACCACCGACCTCGCCGACTGCATTGCAAACGCGATTCCGAGGCAGCGACGCCAGTCTCCCGGAGGCACTCCGACCATACACCCGGCGACGCGGACATTTCAGGCTTTACGCATCGCGGTCAATGGTGAACTAGACGCCCTGGGGTCCGTCATTCCCCAAGCGTTGCGCGCCGTCAGGCCTGGTGGCCGGATCGCGATTATTTCGTTCCATTCCCTTGAAGACCGGATCGTGAAACTGGCGTTCTCACGGGCCGCCGGACGCTGTGAATGTCCGCCCCGTCTCCCGGTCTGTATCTGCGGTGCCACCGCCTCGGTAAGAGTCCTTACGCCCAAACCCCTCGTTGCAACTGAGGATGAGACCAATCAGAACCCGAGGAGTCGCAGTGCCCGGCTCCGGGTCGTTGAAGTCGGTGCGGGCGAAGAGACCCAAGGGCCACGACGCGATTGGTGATGCTGCGATCGGGCACTTCTCGGGTTGCGTCCTCGTCCGCGAAACAAAATCGCTCACTGACGGACGTCGAACACAATGAAGGCATCATCATCGGCGGGCGGAGATCAGACGATCCGCCGTCTGATCTCCGGGTTCGTGACGAACCTTGAAACAATCATCACCCCGGTTCTTCCGGTCATCTCCATTGCCTTCATCGTCGCAGTCATCGTGATCCTTTACCTCACCGGGGCATCAAGGGTCGCCGCAACTGGCTACGACATACGTGACTTCGAACAACGTCGGGTGCGTCTCGAACGTGAAGAACAACGTCTCTTGAACCGCGCTTCAGAACTCCAGGCCTTCACCCGCATCGAGCGTGATGCAACGATACGCCTTGGTCTCATCCCTGCAACGTCCCCGGATTACGTCCGTTCACGCCCCTCTCCAATCGACATCGACCAGCGCCTTCGCGATGCGGAGGCGCGGACCCACCTCGAAAACCTGTCAGTGTTGGATTCGTTGCGCGTCACGCTTCACCTTCCCGGTGTCTCAGAAGAGCCACTACTCGTCACGCAACCAGAAACGAAGGTCGACCTGTCTCCTCGAGAGATCTGGGATGCACTCACAGGAAACCTCGATCAGACCCGAACCCGTCTCCCTCGTCTGAATGCCGGGGAGACCCCAACGCGAGGTGCCAGGCCGTGACCAATATAAAACGGTCACCCGACTACTGCATGGATCAAGAATCTGACAGAGCTTCTGCGCATTCCCACTTGACCGGGAGGCGTTCTTGATCACTAGCTATGCGCCCTATCGTCCGCGCGACAGGTCTACACCACAGGCAACACCACGCCCACGCACGACGCGGACCTCTCCGCCACCCGGTGGAGGTGCCACCACGCCTGGCAACGAGCATGAGGCACCCATCCCACGCCGGTGGAGCTGGCAATGGGTCTGCAGCAGGCAAGGCGTACTGACTTGGTCTCCGCTGTTCTTAGCATTCTTGATCGCCTTGCGACTTGTACATTGGCAAGTTCTGGAATCAAGTCAGTTGACTGTCCAGCTGAACGCGCAACATTCCCTTGATACCGCAGTTCCGGCAAGGCGGGGCAATATCCGCGACACCGCCGGCGAACTCCTTGCCGGAAACCTCGCGGTTGACTTCATCTTTGCCGTGCCTGACCAGATTCGTCGTCCGGAAGAAGTCGCGGCGAAACTCGCGCCGGTTCTCGGAGTCGACACCGATGAACTTCTCCCTCTTCTTTCCGACAAGACGAAACCATATGTACGACTCATCGGCGGCAAGCGTGTCGACCAGACCATTACTGACCAAATCATCGCTTTGGCCCTGCCCGGCATTTTCCTCGAGCCAACGACGCGCCGAACGTATCCCGAGCGTTCACTCGGATCGCACGTCCTCGGATTCGTTGACGGGGACGGAAATGGGAACTACGGGATTGAAGGTGCATGGGACAAGGCGCTAGCTGGGCTGCCCGGACACCTTCGCGCTGAGCGTGACACTGCCGGAAACGAGATCGGCTTCAGCGACCGCGACTGGCGACCACCATTGGACGGCATGGATCTCATACTCACCATTGACCGGACCATTCAGTACATCGCGGAACGTGAACTCGAGCGGTCGGTTATCGAACACAAGGCTGACGGTGGCACGGTGATCGTGATGAACCCGAAGACCGGTGAAATCCTCGCAATGGCGAACCATCCGACCTTCGACCCAAACAGGTATGCCGAAGCGGCCCGCACGCCGGAACTCCTGACAAACCCCGCAATCACTTTCGCGTACGAACCAGGGTCAACCTTCAAGGTCATCACCATGGCAGCCGCGCTCAATGAACGGCTGGTAACTCCTGATACGACGATGGACGATAACGGCGCACTGTCCATCGGCGGCTTCACAATCAGGAACTGGGACTACAAAGCGAACGGGCGGATCACCATGACGCAGCTGCTTGAGAAAAGCAGCAACATCGGCGCGAGCTGGACGGCCTTTCGCCTTGGCAAGACGCTTTTTTACCGCTACGTCACCGCGTTCGGGTTTGGCGGACAAACGAGAGTTGACCTTCAGGGGGAAGGTACCGGTATCGTCAAAAACCCCAAGTCCTCGGACTGGTCTGAATCCGACTTGGCGACCAACGCATTCGGCCAAGCCATCGCCGTGACACCAATGCAAATGGTCACGGCGGTGTCCGCGGTGGCCAACGGCGGCCTCCTGATGCGGCCTCACGTTGTGAAGGCCCTTGTCAACTCAGTCACCGGCGAAACGGTTGAGCAAGTCCGACCTCAGATTGTGCGTCAGGCAATCTCCCGTGAGACTGCCGCGACTCTTTTGCAGATGCTGTTTCGGTCAGCAGAAAACGGCGAGACACGAGGCACATTGGTTCCGGGCTTCCAGGTCGCAGGCAAGACCGGGACGGCAAGCATTCCCGTCAATGGTGGGTACGACTCTAACCAGACAATTGCTTCATTCATCGGCGCCGTACCTGCAGCAGATCCTCAGTTCGTGATCCTCGTCAAGATTGATCGGCCCAAGGATGAACCTTGGGGATCACTCATCGCGAAGCCTGCCTTTGCAATTATCGGTCAGGAACTTACGCGGTACCTGAAGCTGCCCAGGACCGAAGCTATCCCACCTGGCGTCGCAACCGCCGAAGCACGATCGATCGCAAACGCACTGACGACACCCACAGCCACACCACGAGTGAGTGACGCCAGCAGCCGTGAACCAGTTCCGGCAGGTCCGGCGATTGTCCGAAATCGTGCGACCCAAGCGGCGCCCGACCAGCAATTAATTCCAACGCAATCAACTCGAATACCCCAGTCAACCCCTCGGGTGGTTTCAACGGAAGCCATTACCCCGCCAGCCGCAATTCGTGGAACAACCCCTGTTGCGGACAGGCAATCCTTGCCACCTGCACGTCCATCTGCGACCGCAACGAACGCACAGATCGTCGAGACTGCCACCGCCCAGGCAATCCGCACGCCCGTCCGCGCCCGGTGAACAAGGGCGCACAGGCGGGATAAGGTGCACGCCTGCGGATGTGGAGATGACTACCGCGCGGCCTCCCTCCACCGTTCTACGGGGCGATGAAACCCGCCGATGACGTCAATGATCTAGCGAGCGATGTGGGGGTTCTCACGGTGCGACCACGAATGTTCGGCCTTGACGACCTGGTCTCTTGGGCGGGGAACACCGTGGAGGCCCTACGCAGCGACTCGTCAATGTTACGTGTGGACGCCCAGTTTCAATCCGTCTCAATGTCGTCAAGGACAGACGGACACCCCCCCATGGGACCCAATGGGCTGTTCATTGCTATCCGCGGTTCGCAACGTGACGGGCACGACTTCGTTGCGGATGCCTTTGCAAACGGGGCGATAGCCGCTCTGGTGAATCACATTCCAGCGAACCTCGAGAAACACGTTTCCGACGGTCGAATCGTCGTGATTAGCGCTAATCCAGACCGGCTTGACCACAAAGTGAGGCGTGTGGGGTCGGAAGTGGCAAACCTATCGATTAGTCAAGGTGGACCGGATTTACCAGAACACGTGCTGATCCTGGTTGATCGCGAAACAGGGACAATGACAGCGCTGCAGGACCTTGCTATATGGTGGCGCCAAAGCCTTTCGACACCAATCGTGGCCATTGCGGGGAGCGTCGGCAAGACAACCACAAAGGATCTCGTCGCGGCGGTCCTTGGATCCCAGCACCACGTACTGGGTACAGCGGGCAATTTCAATAACGAACTCGGTCTGCCGTTCACCCTCCTTCGCCTGACAAGTGAACACACCATTGCAGCCTTGGAAATAGGAATATCGGCAATTGGTGAAATGGTTCGATTCGCAGAAATTGCCGGCCCGACAATGGCGGTGATTACTCGGATCGACGCCGAACACCTCCATCAGTTGAACGATATCGACACAGTGGAGCTCGAAGAGGGTCGGCTCGTTGAGGCCCTGCCAGCCGACGGACACGCATTCCTGAACGCCGATGACCCACGTGTCGCACGAATGGCATCAAGAACGGTCGCGAACGTCGTTACATTCGGCGAGGCCGGAGATGCAATGGTTCGTGCGACTGACGTCGAGGTGGTTGGACTCGAGGGAACGCATTTCACGCTCGTGTACGAGGGGCATCATCGCCGGGTCAGGCTCCCGTTGATCGGACGTCACTTCCTGACCGGGGCCCTTGCAGCGGCATCGGTGGGGTTCGTCGCTGGGTGTTCCTGGGAGGGAATTGTCAAGTCACTTGAGCAACCGCTTGAATCACCCCGAATCCGGGCGATCGCAATTTCTCCCCAGATCATGGTCCTCGATGACACGTACAACGCCAGTCCGGCATCGTGCATCGCTGCGCTTGATGTCCTGGCTGCGCAACCCGGCCTTCGCATCGCGGTCCTCGGAGACATGTTCGAACTCGGTGATTTCGAGGCCGAGGCACACCGGATTGTGGGTGAGGCGTTGAAAGGTCGCGCCGATCTGCTCGTCGCAACAGGATCAGCAGCCACGGGAATTTCACGCGAGGCTGCTCGGAACGGGATGGATCAAGGCGCAATCCTGCATGTTGCAGCCTCCCAGGATGTGGTGCCCGCGATGACTTCCTGGAATTGTTTGGCTGGCCGGTCAGGACCATGGACCGTTCTGGTTAAAGGGTCGCGGGGCATGCGTATGGAACGTGTCGTGGCCATGTTGCAACAAGCATTCGGGGCAGCGTCCAACAGCATTTCCAGTGCGTCTTCAATTGCCGGGTAGAACCCAGCCCGAACCTGAACCACACACTTTCGATCAGGAGACGAAGCCCTGGGAACTCCGTTAGCACTCGCACTTGTCACGTTTGTTTTTGGATTCGCCCTTGGACCCAGGTGGCTCGGGTTCCTCCAGCGACGGCAATTCGGCAAGCAACTCAATCCGAGCGAACCCGCAGAACATGCCCATAAGGCGGGCACGCCGACGATGGGTGGCATCGTCTTCCTGGTGCCTGGCCTGACGGTGATTTCCGTTTACGGCCTGATTGCGGGACACTGGGATGTGTTGATCCCAGTCGCAGTCGCACTCGCATTCGGGGCACTCGGCGTTGTCGATGACTTGAGGACGCTGGTCGGCAAGACTCGCTCTGCCGGTCTATCCCCCGCATTCAAGTGGGTGGTCCAAATTGCCGTGAGCCTGTTGGCTGCGTACGCAATCCAGTTGAGCGGACGTGGACTGGTGCGCGTCCCATTTCTTGGAGAGGTCCCGCTCCCGTGGTGGGGATATCTCGTCTTTGCGGCGTTCGTCTTGGTGGCCACGACCAGTTCCGTCGCAATCACCGATGGGCTAGACAGCCTCGCTGCAACGACGTGCAGCCTAGCCTTCCTCGCTTTCTGGGTCATCGCTGCAACGCGCGGCGACATCTCAACCGCCACAATCTGCGCCACGCTTGTAGGCGGCATTCTGGCTTACCTCTGGTTCAACGCTTTCCCGGCACAGATGTGGATGGGAGATGCCGGTAGCTTGCCGCTGGGTGGACTGCTAGGGGTTACCGCCTTGCTTCTGGGAGAGCCATTCCTACTCATCCCAGCAGGGATCGTATTCGTAGCAAACGCCCTCGCTGACATCGCGCAGGTGCTGAGCATGAAGATCCGCGGACGTCGAATCCTGCGGTATGCCCCACTCCATCATCACTTCGAACGCGTTGGATGGAAAGAGACCTGGATTGTTCAGCGGTTCTGGATTGCAGGCGCGGTCGGCGCAATCGTGGCAATCCTCGCAGCGCAGCAATGACGGCGGCTTCCGGCACCACCTACCGCCAATGACAATGGGATGGGGCGACAAGACGCTATGTTCACTCGAAACAGACCTTCACCCGAAGCGCCTCGTCGTGTCCATGCGCGGATAGGGATGCCTTTTTCGTCTAGGTCTCATGCCAGTGAAGCTGTTGGTTTGAGCGCCTCGGGTGTGCCAATCAACACCATCGCGACTGATGGCGCTCCCCCACGCCAACGTAGAGCAAGCCCGTCTGGAACCCGCCGTCCGCCGGTTACTCCAAGAGACGGTGGCATTCTCGGCAGCCTGCTTGGATCATTCCGCGCACTTGGAACTCCAACTCATACCTCGCGCCGACCTGCAATTCACGACCACGATGAGTTACCCCGTACAGCTGGCGCTGACATCCGCCGTCCGCCGAACGAGGCTCATTCCACCTTCAGTAGCGACACCAATCCGTCCATCGCCGAGACCGGCGCACCATTCAATCCCTTTACAGGAGGACTAATTGGTGGTTGGCGGTCTCGCTGGGCGACGAATGCCGAAGACCACTACGCCCAGAAAGCAGCACCAGATGGGCCCATGTTGGTCCTTATTTTCGTCATGCTGGCTGTAGGACTTTGCACAATGCAAAGCGCGAGCATGGTGACCGCGTATACACAGTACAGAGATCAGTTGCATTTTTTGTGGCGCCAGTTGGGTTCAGCCTCAATTGGAATCGTCGCACTTGTGGCCCTATGTGCCATTGACTATCGCGTCCTGCCGAAATTTGCAGTAGTCGCAGCGCTATTACTGTTCGTCACGCTATTTCTGATCACACTGTCAGGCCTGGAGGTAGGGGTCAGGGTGAACGGGGCAGCAAGATGGATAAATCTGTTCGGCTTGCAGTTTCAGCCAAGCGAGTTCATTAAGCCAACACTGGTAATCGTCTTGGCAAGTCTGTTTGCAGAGTCGAAGACTGGGTCCAAAACGACCAAATCGGGCCTGGTGCCCTACGCAATCATTTATGGCTTGGTTGCCATGTTCGTGATGCTTCAACCCGACCTCGGAACGACAATCGTGCTACTGGCGACGGGCGCCGCGGTCTATCTCGTTGCCGGTGCGCCGTGGCTGGTTTTCGGTGCTATGACAGCTTTGGGTTGCGGACTGATCGCCCTGCTCACGTGGATTGAACCGTACCGGATGGCACGTTTCACCACATTCATCGATCCATTCAATGATCCTCAGAAGGACGGGTATCACGTCGTGCAATCGCTTCTTGCACTCGGTTCCGGAGGAATGAAAGGTGTTGGGTTCGGCATGGGGAGGCAGAAATTCCTGTTCCTCCCCTACCCAAACACAGACAGCATCTTCGCGGTAATCGGCGAGGAAGTGGGACTCATCGGGACACTGCTAACCCTCGCCATGTTTGCGGGCTTTCTCTATCGAGGAATGCTGATCGCCGGACGTGCGCAGGACACCCTCGGCAGATACGTTGCAACCGGGCTGACCTTCGGCATCGCATTCCAGGGGTTTCTCAACATGGCCGTGATGACCAGCAGCGTTCCATTCACCGGAATTACGCTCCCTTTCTTCAGCTACGGAGGCTCCTCGCTCATTACGACGCTAGCCTCTTGCGGCGTCCTTCTCAGCATATCCACATACTCAACGACCACCGTGCCCACAGCGCGGAATGCTGTCGGGTGGTGGCGTCGCTCCGTGGCTGCGATGCGCCAAACCGCCTAGGTGCCCACTTGAGGATGGATCTCAACCTCGTCGGTTCATTGCCCTTCAGTGAGGTACCCCAAGTCGGACGAATGTCCTCACTGAACTGAAGGCCCAGACAAGTATCAAACCGATCGAAACGTTGTTGCGCAGGGGACAAGGATCCATTGAAACAATCTCAAAAGAAGCCCACGTGATGGGCGGCGATGTTGGAACCCTACGTGGAAGCGACCTCCGTGTCGTCGTGGGAGGCGGTGGAACTGCGGGACATATCTACCCCGCACTCGCAGTTGCCGAAGTTTTGAAACGCGAGGACGCGGCCCAGCTCGCAAAGGCAGATCAAGAGCCCGACAATGCGACGACGTCCCGAGCAATCGCAGGCAATGCCTCGCTCTTCCTACACGGTACTTCCCGCATCGATATGGAAGTCTTCGCTCACGCCGGTGTCGCCCATCAGCCTCTCTCAATGTCACAACTGCGTGGTGTCTCCGCACCCCGACTTGCGTTGGGTGGCGTCCGACTCCTGCAGGCGGTCACCCAAGCCTCCCGCGCGATGGGAGCCTTTCGTCCCGATGCGTGCCTGGTAACCGGCGGATACGTAAGCGCCCCCGTGGTGATTGCCGCGCGCTTGCGACGCATCCCTGTCGTCGTGTTCCTTCCCGACGTGGTGCCGGGCATGGCGGTTAAGACGTTGGCGCCTCTTGCATCACGCATTGCAGTCTCTTTTCCAAACACCCGGGACCATTGGAAACATTCGCGACAAGAGGTTACTGGCTACCCGGTCAGGCCGGAGTTTCACAGCGCAAGCCGTGAGCGTGGGCGGGAAGCTTTCAGGATTCCCTCCGAACGGAATGTCGTAATGGTCATGGGCGGAAGTAGCGGCGCGCGGAGTATCAACTACGCGATCTCCGACATGCTTGAGCCTCTTCTCCACCACGCCGACGTCATCCACCTGTGTGGCGAGCCCGATGAACCCAGGTTGCGGTCAATCCGATCGGGCCTTGGTGAGCACCTCAGGACCCGCTATCACTTGTTCAAGTATCTGCACCGAGGGATCGCAGACGCCCTTGCAGCGAGCGACCTCGTAGTGTGTCGCGCAGGCGCGTCGACGCTGGCCGAACTACCGATGATCGGAGTTCCCTCTATCCTCGTCCCAGGATCGTTTGCAGGGGGCCACCAGCGTCAAAACGCGTCCGTTCTGACCGATCAAGGCGCCGCGATCACCATTCCCGATGATGCACTGATCGGCAGCAGTCCCACCGATCCGTCCGCCCTATGGCCGACAATTCACAGCCTTCTCCAAGACCCAGCACGCCTCCGAAGCATGCGGGATGCGTCTCAGCGACTGGCGCGCCCGGAAGCTGCCGAGAACATCGTTTCATTGCTCCGATACGTAGCAGGAAAATCAGGATGACCGACGCACGCACGCCAAGGACCGTCAGATGAGCAGCCTCCACGCCGATGCTGACACTGGGGACTCCGTCAAAGCGATCGACCCGACGCGCGGCCCCGATGTTGTTCACCTTATCGGGATCGGCGGAGCCGGAATGAGTGCGCTAGCGCGGCTCTATCTCCAGATGGGGTGCAAGGTTTCCGGCTCAGACGCAAGCGACTCACCTACGGTTGAGAGCCTGAGGATCCTTGGCACCACAATCCAAATTGGTCATGATCCGCAGCTGGTTTCTACTCTGAAACTGGCAGGTAACCCACTGGTCGTTATGTCCTCAGCGGTTCCAGCAACGAACCCCGAAGTCATGGCCGCATACGAACTTGGGTTACCAGTGAAAAAGCATGCGGAAGCACTCGCCTGGTTCGCAAACTCCAAGCGCACCATCGCGGTCGCAGGAACACATGGCAAAACCACAACTACGGCGATGATCGCCACGGCGATGCGACGCGCAGGGATTGATGCATCCTTCCAAGTCGGAGGGGAACTGGTCGACCTCGATACCAGTGCGTCGTGGGGAAACTCCGAATGGATGGTGATCGAGGCAGACGAATACGACCGCCGGTTCCTGGCGTACACGCCGGAAGTGGCAATCCTCACGAACGTCGAGCCAGACCACTTCGAATACTATGGATCAGTTCCAGAAATGGAACAAGCGTTCACTGACTTCCTCGGACTGGTCCAACCCAACGGATTAGTCGTGGCTTCACGGTCACCGAATCGCGAATCAGATGCCGGGATCGAACGGGTCCTCGAAACTGTCCCCCCGTTGGAACGTGGCCTCCGCGTGACCCGATACGGCCAACTGGACGATGGCTTGGACACGCCGAGTCACCGGACGCAGTGGTGGATCGGCAACATTCGTGAGCACCCAGGTGGGTCGACATTCAGTGTCTGGCCTGCGCACGACCGACCCACCGCCGAAGAACCCTGCGAGGTGCTGGAAGGCCGGTTGTCCGTACCCGGCAAACACAATATCATGAACGCCGTTGCGTCAACGATTGCCTTGGCACATGTCGGAATCGAGCCTCAAGTCGCGCTCGACGCAATGGCACACTTCCACGGCGTACGTCGTCGATTTCAACTTGCGGGGAACCACGACGGTGTCAGAGTTTTTGAGGATTACGCCCACCATCCAACCGAAGTGCGGGTGACACTGGCAGCAGCCGTGCACATTACGCAACCTGAAGACCCCAACGCGCCTCGCGGACGTCTCTGGGCCGTCTTCCAGCCCCACCTGAAGGTCCGAACCGAACGCCTCTTCGACGAGTTTGTCCAGGCGTTCGACGCAGCCAACTTGGTAATTGTCACCGACGTCTATTCGCCACCCGGACGTGAACCAGACGGCATTTACCGAGGTTCCGCCGAACTCGTCACCGCCCTGAACCATCGTCGGAACCAGCAATCCGAGAGCCTCGCGCGCCACATCGGCGAACCGAGAGACGCAATATCGGTCCTAATGGATGAACTCCAGAAAGGGGATGTTGTTCTCGTGATGGGCGCCGGCCCGATTGATCGGCTAGCGCACGAACTCTCCTCAAAGCTGAAAGACCGCTGAAATCCACGGGGACCGCAGGGTCCGGTTCGCGTCAGCGAACATGCTGATCAGCAAGAAAAGGTCCGCGGGGAACCGGACCTCTGAACCGGCGCACGCAAGGCAAGTACGTCGTTCTAACGCCGCACCCTTGCGGCCTTAGAACCGTGACTGACCGCACAACCCCATGACCAGAAGTGATGTGATCCGTTTCGCACTGCACGGTGAAACCGGTCTGCCGGTAGATACCGGCGTTCCAATCGCTCCGTACACCACTCTAAAGATCGGTGGACCGGCTGACTTCTTCATGAGGGCTCCCAACGGTGAGTCGCTCGGTCGCCTCCTAACAACGGCTGAAAATCTTGCGCTACCAGTCCTAGTTCTTGGCGGTGGAAGCAATGTGGTCGTTTCGGACCGCGGTTTCAGAGGACTCGCAATAAAGGTCGAGACACCAAATTACCTCCGGAACCGGGGTACCGTCATTTATGAGGACGGGCAAGAGGTACTGATCCAGGTCGAACCGGGATGCCAAACCGCCGGGATTGCTCGTTGGACTGCCCATCTCGGCCTGTCAGGTCTGGACTGGGCATGTGGAATTCCGGGGACACTTGGCGGGGCGATTGCCGGCAATGCGGGTGCATATGACGGCGACATGAAAGCAGTGGTCCGCGCAGTGACCTTCTGGTCTCCGGGTCGGGCTGGCACCGGGTTGCCAGCATCACGTGTTTGCACCGTATCCGGAAGCGAAATGGCTTTCGGTTACCGCTCAAGTCGTCTCAAATCTCCCGGAAGCGGAGTGGTGCTCGGGGCCGAACTGAGACTCGGACGTACAAGCCCCGCCGAACTCCTCCAAAGGATTGACCGCTTCGAGGCGAGCCGCCGGACCCGGCAGCCAACCGAACGGAGCTGCGGCTCTGTATTCAGAAACCCACCGGGCAAATTCGCGGGTCAACTGATCGAGCAGGCCGGCCTCAAAGGGCATCGGATCGGCGATGCCCAAATCAGTCTGTTACACGGCAATTACATCGTCAATCGTGGTACTGCTACTGCACGCGATATAATTAGCCTTATCAAAGCGGTTCGGGAACGTGTGCTCCTCGATACCGATATCTTTCTCGAGACCGAAGTGATGCTTACCGGCGATTGGTCGACCGATGGCGACCCACTTGATCCCGACGACACAAGAGAAGAGGCTTCTCGCGTCACTCTGAAAGCGACACCAGTCACCGATGCAGTCAGGTCGCCTCTAGGGGAACGGAATGGTTGAACAGTCTTGGAGCTCCATTCCGCGAAGATTGGCTTCCATAGGATCGGACACCACGCGGTACGGCTCACGCGCTCGCACGCGCCCGGCCGAACCGGGTGCCATCGACCGGAGCGTTGTGCACCGGTCCTATGCATTCGCATTTTCCCTCGTTGCAACGGCGGTGATTTTCACCTGTCTTACCGCACCCTACTTCCAAGTCGAGCATGTCGTCCTGCGCCGCATCGGTGAAATCGAACGGGTCCCGCTGACCACAATCGCGTCAGTTGCCTCGGTTGTCGGTCAGAACATCTTCAAAATATCCACCATCGAAGTCGCACGTCAGGTGGCCCAACTCCCGGGGGTCAGACGTGCCCGTGTACTGACACATCTCCCAGGCACTGTGGAAATTGAAGTGGAGGAACGAACCCCCGTAGCGATCTGGCGCACAACCTCTGGTGACTTGATGGTCGATGACCAAGGAGTGGTAATCGCCGACACAGCCAGCCAGGCAGACCTTGGGGCAGGTTCCGACTTGGTCGTAATCGTGGATTCAACCGGCGCGCAAGTTCAAGCGGGGGACAGCATCCCAGCACGCGTCGTCCTCGCGGCGCGCGAATTGATTAGTGCACTCGGATCGCTGGGCATGCGCATACAGCAGGTTGAGTTTTCCACCGCTGGACTGGTCGTGTATCTAGACCAGGACGTGCCGATCATTCTGGGCGACACAGAAAACCTCAACGCCAAGATTGGCCAACTCATTGCATTGCGTGAATATTCACGTGACCAACACATCCAGTTCAACCTACTTGACATACGGTCACCAGGGAGACCGGCATACCGGGCAGCCCTGCCGTCACCAACCGCCCAAGTCAGATTGACACCAACTCCGTCCCCACGGCGTTGATGTTGGCACGCGGTTTGTGTCTCCCCTCGGCACGCAACGTCCACGTTATGTCGACTATAATGCCCGCCTACCTTGGCTTAGAGAGCGAAAAAGGGACGTCAGGCACCACCGCCTGACAACCGTTCAAGGCTTACAGAACCAAGCAAATAGACTTCTGGCGAGAATGCGCCATTCGACCACTTCGAACCGTTATGCAGGTGACGTGGCGTGATGCCAGTCCGGAGGAACAGTGGCGCGCGAGCAATTTGTCGCCGGAATTGATGTTGGGTCTACAAAGACTGTGGTCACCATCGCCGAATTAAAGGCCGATGGGAAGTTGCAACTTCGCGGAGCTGGCATGAGCCCGTCCAAGGGACTCCGCAAGGGCATCGTCATCAGCCTTGAGGACACTGCCCAGTCGATCGCTGCTGCGATGAATCAGGCTCAGATTGTCTCTGGCGTCACCGTCACCTCTGCGTGTGTCAGCATCTCCGGTGAACACATCACGAGTGAGAACAGCCGCGGAGGAACAACCCTCCCAAGCCATACGCATGACGTCAATGAAGCGGATGTTGTGAAGGCCCTCGATGCAGCACGAGCAGCACCTGCAGAGGCAAGTCGCGAAATTGTGCTTGTGGTGCCACGAAATTTCACGGTCGACGGTCAGACCGGCATCCGCAATCCAATCGGAATGACCGGCCACCGCCTCGATGCGGAAACCCATGTCATCTCAGGTTCCATCGGCATGATCCAGAACCTTGAGAAGGCAATCCACATGGCGGGGATCACACTTGAGGAACTCGTGTTGCAAGGTCTGGCCGCCGGTGGGGCGACGACAACCGAGGACGAGCGCGAACTCGGCTGCGTGGTCATCGACATTGGTGGAGGCACCACAGATATTGCGGTGTACATGGCCGGTAGCATTTGGCACACGGCAGTCCTGCCATTCGGTGGCGGTGACATCACCCATGACCTCGCATTCTGCCTAAGGACCTCGGTTGCCAATGCCGAATCCCTCAAGATGAGATATGGCAATGCCGTGTGGACTGCGGACTCCGAGGATCGTGACCTGCAAATCGAGTCACACGGTGGGGCTACCAATCTGACCACCGTGGGTCTCATCTCCCAAATCATTCAGGCCCGGGTCGAGGACATGTTCCGACTTATCCGGGACGATCTCGCCCGAAAGGGACTGAGCAATGGTCTCGGCGCTGGCGTCATACTGACCGGCGGGTCATCAAACTTGCCTGGTATCCGCGAAGTCGCTGAGGACGTCTTGGCCCATCCGGTGCGAATCGGGCTCCCAACGTCAATCCCAGGTCTCGGAGAGGGGTTCCAGTCTCCGTCGTACGCTACCTCAATCGGGTTGCTCAAATGGGGGCAGGAAAAGCTGTCCGAGAGCCATCCGGCAGAATCCAAGGGCTTTTCGCTATGGGACGCCCTGACTGAACTTTTCAGAAAAGCGATCAGACCATTCAGCAGTGCCCCCGCTCGCTAGCAAGTACCCTTTAGTCGAGCTGGTTTTGGACGAAACATTCAAGACACCGGACAATTCAGCTTTGTTGCGAAAATAGGACAGCGTGCATCGCCTGCGGGGCCACACGCACGCACACCAGGCGTTACGTCTGGCGGCACGAAAGAGGGCGAGGGTATGTACTCCGAACGCGGTCGGCATGCGCGGGGCCATGAAGAGCGTCTTGACAACGTGTCAGCATTGCCGGCGCTCGAGGCATTCGCTCAGATTAAGGTCATCGGGGTCGGTGGTGGTGGAAGCAATGCTGTAGACCGGATGATCGAAACGGAAATCCGAGGCGTCGAGTTCATCACCGTCAACACCGACGCACAGGCGCTTCTTCGGTCAAATGCCCAGACCCGAATACGCATCGGTGATAAGGCGACCCGAGGACTTGGAGCGGGCGGGTCACCGGCGATTGGTGCCAAGGCCGCCGAAGAGAGCGAAGAGGACATCACCGAGTCCCTTCGTGGTGCAGACATGGTGTTCATCGCCGCCGGAATGGGTGGGGGCACCGGAACGGGTGCTGCTCCGCGTATCGCCGAGATTGCTCGAGAGCTCGGTGCACTGACTATTGCCGTCGTGACCCGACCATTCGGGTTCGAAGGGTCGCGACGTCGTCAAGCAGCTGAGGACGGCATTGCTGCATTGCGCGAAAAAGTAGATACACTCATCACCATTCCTAACGATCGCCTGAGTGATCTTGCAGATAAGAAGCTGCCAATGGTCGAGGCCTTCCGGTTGGCAGACGATGTCCTTCGGCAAGGAATTTCTGGCATTTCGGAGCTCATCACCATGCCGGGCCTCATTAATGTCGACTTCGCCGATGTGAAAGCCATCATGGCCAATGCAGGGTCGGCTCTCATGGCAATAGGCCAAGGTTCCGGCGACCAGCGCGCAGCTGATGCAGCCCGTCAGGCTATCGCCAGTCCGTTGTTAGATATCCAGATTGACGGAGCCAAGGGCATCCTGTTCAACATTACCGGTGGCGAAGACCTGACCTTGTTCGAGGTCACTGAAGCAGCCGACATCATCATGAAGGCAGCCGACCCCGACGCGAACGTGATTTTTGGCGCGGTGATCGACCCGCGCCTCAATTCCCAAGTGCGTGTCACGGTCATTGCGACCGGGTTCGAAAGCCGTCAACC
>Ga0209190_1000848_pt1 | contig 21885 bp, 31 predicted proteins | sample M_140205_XF_Meta_FD_187315 | JGI IMG/M metagenome (GOLD analysis project Ga0209190, IMG submission 187315) | Freshwater microbial communities from Lake Montjoie, Canada to study carbon cycling - M_140205_XF_MetaG (SPAdes) (version 2) | ecosystem: Environmental > Aquatic > Freshwater > Lake... | reverse complement strand
CAGGTGGGGATCTATCGGCAGCAGCAGAAGGGGCCATCTTCAAGAAGTCTGGAAGCAGTTTGACCGCAGCAAGTGCAGGCACTGACTATCTTTCTAGTTCATCTACCATTGATGGGTCAACCTTCTAGGAATACTCATGGCTAATACCATCAAAATAAAACAGAGCGCAGTAGCTGCAAGAGTGCCAACTACAAGTGATCTCGCATTGGGTGAGCTTGGGGTTAATACCTACGATGGCAAGCTCTACACACGCAAGGATAACGGAACGGCCAGCATCATTCAGATAGGTGCTTCATCAGTCACTGTTTTACCTGTCACTCTCTACAGTGGCTCAGTGCAGAATGTGTCTATCTCAAATGGCTCATTACCAGTCTTGTTATTTGGTGGCGTTACCACCGTCAATGTAACTGTCAGTTAAGGAAACATCATGGCAGCACGATATCCACTAGTAGTGAACACGACCACAGTGCAGGAACTGCAAAGCGGTGATACGCTTTCGCTGACTTCACCTACGCTCGTCACTCCTATACTTGGCACACCAACATCTGGAACGCTAACCTCTTGCACTGGCTTGCCAATCTCGACAGGAGTTTCTGGACTTGGTACAAGTGTTGCGACTTTTTTGGCTACACCAACATCAGCAAATTTAGCAGCAGCATTGACAGATGAAACTGGCACAGGGGCAAATGTTTTCGCCACTAGCCCTACGCTAGTTACTCCTATACTCGGCACACCTGCCAGCGGAACGCTAACTTCATGCACTGGCTTGCCAATCTCCACAGGTGTCTCTGGCCTTGGCACAAGTGTTGCAACTTTCTTGGCTACACCATCAAGTGCAAATCTTGCCTCATGCCTCACGGATGAAACAGGCAGCGGGCTTGCTGTTTTTGCAACCAGTCCAGCACTTACCACCCCAACCATCACCGGATTAAATGAAGTCAAGACCGCACCAGCAATTGCCTCTGGTGTGTTAGCTTTAAATTGTGCCTCTGGAAATGTGTTTCATGTTTCGCTCAATGCAGCGATTACGAGCATAACTTTTTCCAACATTCCGACTACCGGAACCGCATACGGACTTACTTTAGCTTTTACCGCTGATGGAACCGCTAGGGCTGTCACATGGCCAGCAGCAGTAAAGTGGAGTGGCGGTACGGCACCAACTTTGACAAGTACCAATAACAAAGTGGACATCTTTGTGTTGACCACTTGGGATGGCGGTACAACTTGGTTTGCTATGGTAGGAGGCCAAAACTTCTAATGCCAATTAATAGAAAAATCATGGGTGTGAGTAGGGCTGCGGGTGGCGCATTATCTGGCACTAGCACTATCGCTAGTGGAGCTTACCCTATAGCTATTTGTATTTCTGCGGATGGTGCAAGCGTTTATACAGCAAACTACATTGGCAATACTACTTCAATATTTACACGCAACACCAGCACAGGGGCATTATCTGGGACGAGTACAATTGCAACAGGTACGAATCCTGACGGAATTTGTATTTCTGCCGATGGTGCAAGCGTTTATGTGGCGAATAACTCGCCTAACACCTTATCCATATTTACACGAAACACAAGCACAGGCGCACTTTCTGGAAGCAGCACGATAGCGACAGGGTCTGGCCCTAATGATGTGTGCATCTCAGCCGATGGAAAAAATGTCTATGCTCCAAATGCTTACGGCACATCGGTATCAATATTTACACGAAACACCAGCACAGGTGCATTATCTGGGACGAGTACCATTGCCACTGGGTCTAGCCCAAGAGCTATCTGCATTTCTGCTGATGGGGCTAGTGTCTATGTAACTAACTATAGTTCTGCCACTGTCTCAATATTTACACGAAACACAAGCACAGGCGCACTCTCTGGAACCAGTACGATTGCCACAGGAACAAATCCTAGTGGAATTTGTATTTCTGCTGATGGGGCTAGTGTCTATGCAGTTAATAACGACACCTCTACTTTATCAATATTTACACGAAACACCAGTACAGGGGCACTCTCTGGAACCAGTACGATTGCCACAGGAGCTTACCCTAGAAATGTATGCATCTCTGCGGATGGTGCAAGCGTCTATGTAACTAATAGCAATGGAAACACGGTCTCAATATTTTCTCGGAATACTTCTAGTGGTGCCTTATCTGGAAGCACCACCATTGCCACTGGCACGAGTCCTTATGGAATCTGTATTTCTGCTGATGGTAAAAATGTTTACGCAACGAATTACCAATCTTCTGGCACAGTCTCAATCTTCACTCGGAGCTAACAACCCATGCAATACGCAAAAATAAACGGTGACACGATCCTAGAGTTTCCATCCTATCCACAGCAGAACCATCCACAAACCAGCTTTGGCGATGGCTGGCAGGGTGGCGATGTGGAAGGCAGCACCTATGTCCTAGTTGAAATTGAGGACACACCGGCCACCGACTACCTAACGCAAGACACAGAAGTTGAACCACCGAAAAAGGTGGCTGGTAAATGGAAGGTGAAAACCAAGGTCAAAGATATTTCGCCAGAGGAAAAAGCGAAACGCAAAGCCGAGAGAGCAGAGCGTGACGCAGAGCAAGTAGATAACTTCCTGACCAAAGCAGAAATAAAAGCGATCAGAAAACTACTCAAGGCGCAGGGGTAAAACATGAACATAATACTAATTTCTTTTTTTTTAGTAGTTGGCCAGCAGGTTACCCTGCCTCAAGAAATCCATGGTCAGCCAGGGCAGTTCATCAGCATCCCATCAGTCACCGATTGCAAGTCCGTTCAATGGGTGGTCCTTGATGTTGGGATTAATCTTTTCCCAGTGGAGCTGCTCAGAGATACCACCACCGCAGTAGTCAGCGCGAATAGTCCTGGCAAATACAGAGTCCTAGCCTATGCTGCCAAAGGGGATTTAGCATCTAAGCCAGTCATCACCACAGTGATCATCGGTGATCCACCCGAACCCACCCCAGCACCCGATGAGACCACCAGCAAATTAACCAAAGAACTAAAGTCACTTTATGTGTCACTTTCAGAGGATGATAAACAATCTAAAGTAACCAAACTATCCAGCCTTTATGCCAGCTTTGCAACCACTGTCAAGGGTGAGGAAGTCCAGACCGCAGGAGAGTTATTAGCCCTATGCAAAGAGGCAGTAGCAAGGGTGCTTAGCCCTTCAGATTTGCGAGAAATAAGAGTGAGGATACAATCAGAGTTAGTAAATTTCCCGACTGATCCAGATGCAAAACTGGATGAAAAAATAAAAAAGATGATATCTGGGAAATTTCTGGAAATATCTAAGGCATTGGAACGAATAACTAAATGACCGGACCAACCAATCTAGGATGGATTCCACCCAGTGACCGCACATCAGAACAGATAGAACTGGATAACCAAATTCAATCTCGATGGGAACCCTTTAAGATCAGGGGCAAATACAAAGAACCCACCTCAGCCCTTCTCTATCGCTTCATTCATGATCATAAACCCTTCTACCAGATGACAGGAAGTTGTGTAGGTAATGGCTTAGGAATGGCCCTCTGGTGCCTTGAATCGATTGAAGTAAACCAACTAGGTCAGCTTGAAAATCCAGTCTGTCCATTCTGGTTATTGCCCTATGGGAAATCGCGCGAACTTGCTGGGATGTCTGGTAAGGGTGAGGGCAGTTTCGGCAGTGCAGCAATAGAAGCACTCATGAAATTTGGCACCCTGCCATCCGATGATCCTTCTGTTCCCAAACCCAAACTAGTGGATGGTGCATGGACATGGGGGGAAGCCGCTGAAATGCAGTGGTCAGATGGTGCAGCTATCAAACCTGCATTCCTATTGCAGTCTAAAAAATACACCCTGCAAACATCAGCCAGAATCAAATCATGGCAGGAAGCCAAGGCTGCCCTCATCAATGGATACCCCTTAACCTGTGCCAGCAACTGGGGTGGGGAAATGAACCCACCCATCACAGGAAATCCGGCAGTCATCTTAAATAGAAGGGTGACCCAGTGGGGTCATCAGATGTGTGTCTTAGCATGGGTCGATCATCCCGAGCTTAAAGATATTTTCTGGATTCAGAATTCATGGGGTGTCTGCCATGGGAAAAGCCCAGGGCATTACCATGAACCAGAAGGTGGTTTTTGGATTCAGGCTAAGGACATGGATTGGATTTGCAAGGATGGGGAAGTGTTTTCCCTATCTAATTTTGAGGGTTTCCCAGTACAGAAACTCGATTGGTTAATTTAATAGGAGTGAATATGTCATTTATTTTAGCAGCAGTTTTGGCGATGACCCCAGTAGATTCTTCCTGTGAAGAATGCAAACGCTATTCTAAATCTTGTGTATCTGGTGCAGCAGTTTACACCGGACCAGTAAAGAAAATCACCCGAGACCGATTAAGAATCAAAGGCAAATTTAAAAGGGGTGGTCGCTGTGTATAGTTTTGACTGGCTAACTATCATTGATCGATTAGGGCTACCATGTGTGGCCCTTATAGCAATTGGTTATGGCCTGCACAACTCTGCTAGATGGTTAGGAAACAACATCCTAATGCCAATCCATCAACGGCACCTAGTATTCCTAGACAGGTTAGAAGCTGGGATCAGTAGGATCGTAGAAACCCAGCACGATCAAAGCAGTCAAATCATTAACCTTACACAAAAGATTTCAGATTCTCTGGAATCACAGGAGAAGAAATAATGTTACTACCATTCCCACAAGACCTACCTATTGAAGGTGTAGGAATATTAATAGATAGACTCAGGGGAAAACCTATTCCCTTGCAGACAGCTCTCAACGCAGCTTGGAATTTGGCAGGTTACGCTGCTACTCAAGTTCCAGTGAAAAGCGCAGAGGCTGAACCTGTGCAAGACTACCCCATCTCGGATGATGAGGTGGTAGCTTTGTTAGAACGCATCCAAGGATTCTACTCAGTACCCCAAAATGGTGACCCTGTTCAGTTTGGCATCATCCCCTGGTCAATTGTTTTAAAAGTCCTGATCAAGCTGATCGTCAGTGCTGTACTCTAAGCAGGCAGCTAGACTTTGTTTCGGAATCCCTAGGTCATCTAAATGGCCTGGGGTCCGCACACAATATCTTAAAGTAAATCCATTTTGCGCTGCATGTGGTAGCAGTGATAAGCTAGAGGTTCACCATGTCATTCCATACCACCAAGACAGATCCCTAGAACTATCTTTTGAAAATATGATTACCCTCTGCATGGGTAGTGGTCGCTGTCACTTTGTTCATGGCCATCTGCTGAGCTGGAAGAGTCATAATAAAGATGTTAGGATGGACTGTGTCAAGTATTATAAGAAGATTGAAACCAGACCTTAGGATGGATCCGCACTAGGATCCTCTATGCCTACAGTCCGGCTGATTGAATGTTTATTATGCGGACAAACGAAACCACACAAATCTAGAAACCTCTGCCTAGCCTGTTATCAAAGGCCAGAATCTGACCCATTAAAAATAGAAACTCGCCACCGAGTGGAAAGAAATACCAACGCATTTATGGAGCCTATTGGGTTACCAGATCACCCCACAGAATTTCTACCAGGGTCAGAAGAAAAGATGGCAGTGATGGCGCAGAGGCTAGAGGATCTTAGGGAAATTCATCATCCAGATGATGCGGTGGTAACACCTGACTGCTACTTTAAATCAGATGGAAGCATGAAGAAAAGAAAAGGAGTGTTATCAAATAATTGGGCACCTAGAAGAATTTCCCTTGACATCGATGAGGATGATCCACTAGACTTCTGACATATCTAGTACAAAGTCGCTTGGTTTGGGACCAAGAAGTCGCAGGTTCGAATCCTGTCTCCCCGACTCACATGGCGGTTCTGTTCTAGATAAGGATACTTTTTCCCTTACTAGGATGGAACCCTATGAAAAGCTTAGTCACCATTTCATTTCGGAATTTTCTGGACTATCTCCAGACCTATCTCCAAAACTCAACCGAGTTAACCACCCACAGATGCGCTCAGGCTAAGTTCCTTGAGTGTATCAGTTTACCCGATCCCAAGAAATTAGCTGTCAGTCATCTCAGAAAGTTCCGAGATCACATGATTGCTCAGGGTTTAGCTAGGAAGACCATCAGGGAATACCTGCACCGGATTATCAGGTGGGTAGGTTTTTGCTGGGAGCAGGGCAAGGTTTCACAAGCAACCTACCTAGCTTGCAAGTCTATGTGGATGCCAAACCCAAGGCAGGGTAGACCACCAGTCAGGACTAAATCTGTCACATGGTTACAAATCGCAGAGCTTCTACCACATTTACCTACATATCTTTCTAACCTGATCCAACTGCACTGGCTGACAGCTGCTAGGCCATGCGAGATAGTGCAGATCAATTCCAACAACTTTTCCAAAGTTAAGCCTGACCTCTGGATCTGGACTTTACCTGACCATAAGGGTGCTTGGAGGGGTCAGGATCGCCAGCTATACCTTGGGGCTGATGCTATTAGGATTGTTCAGCAGATCGAACCAGACCCAAAAGGATTCCTATTTCCCAGTAAAAAAAATATTGAGGGATTTTTAACAAGGCTAACCTACCAGCGAGTAGTGAAAAAATGTACACTACAATTAATTAAGAATGGAATTCTAAAGCACCCACCTGAATGGACTATCAGAGGTATTCGATCTGGTCGAGCAAGACACATGCAGACATTGCATGGTCTAGAAGCTGCACGAATATTACTGGGTCATACTGATCAGCGGATGACTTCTCACTACGCAGGGACTCCCATTCCCAGTGGTGATTTTATTGGTGGCCTTAACCATGAGATTCAAAACTAACACTTCAGACAAAACTCATTAGAAAGGATTCTAACCATGAATAATCAAGACGATGCGAAACAGTTTAAGCTAGTTCAGGATGAACAATCAGGGCAGGATGCCCTACCTTCCAAAAAGAAAAAACGACCTTCCCACTGGCGGTTTTTTACCGAACTTGAACTGCTAGTGATTAGGTCTGTTAAAAAAGAAATCATATCAGCCCAGCAGATCGCAAATCTAATGCAGCTTGAAAACAGTTCTTCCTTCCGAGCATGCCTGTCCAACATGGTCGAGCGCATGATCCTAATCAGAGCTAAGGGTGGTTACAAAATAAACAAATAGCCATGTCAGACTTCTGACGGCAGATGTCAGGCAGGTGTCAGACAGACAACTGTAAACATTTCGGATAGGATAAGTTTATAGGAGGAACACATGGCACGGATGACCAAACAGATGGCAAATTTATTACTGGATCAGATGTCCAAGGTTCTGGACTTCTCTAGCCAGTTACACCCTGAGAATACCAAACGACAGCAGAAGCACATTGAAGGGAGAGTGAAACGACACCTAGAAGTTCTCGCAGAATACATGGCGGTCTTACATGATGAACCCACAGACAAGGAGTAGCAAGGATGCTGATACTAGAAAGAAAGTTTAATGAATCGGTATTAATCTGGGATGAATCAGACCCGAACAAGATTCTGGTGGTCACCCTTAAGCGAGCAGTGGATGGATCCTATCAATTAGGTTTTGATGGTCCTAGAAACTTTAAAATCTTTCGGAAGGAAATGTTAGATGACAACAATTTTGAAGACAAAAAATAGCCTTAAGCCTGTTGAGCTAGAGGCAGTAAAAACAGATGCGGTCCTTATCCAGGGCGATCTATCTACCCTTAGTGAAGACCAACGCAGTGCCTACTATATGCGGGTCTGTGAAAGTCTTGGCCTGAATCCACACACCCAACCCTTTGAGTTTATCCCTTTGGGTGGGAAGTTGAAGTTGTATGCCACTAGAGCTTGCAGTGATCAGCTTAGGAAACTTCATGGGGTATCTATTCAGATCCTATCTAGGGAACTGGTTGAAGACATCTACACAGTAACAGCTCGAGCAGAGGACATGACTGGAAGGAATGATGAATCCTGTGGGGTGGTAAGTTTGAAGGGTTTGCAGGGTGAAGCCAGATCTAACAAGATTATGTGTGCTGAAACTAAAGCTAAGCGCAGGGTTACCCTTAGCATCTGCGGTCTTGGTTGGTTGGATGAAACTGAAGTGGAACCCCAGTTACAGCTACAAACTAGGATTGCTTTACCAGCTCTGGCAGCACCAGTGGTAGTGGATGAGCAGAAGCCCATGGAAACTTTTCAAGATGCTTGCAGGGCTGTTGAGCATGCTTTCCCTGGCACCATGAAGGGAATGCTGAAACACTACAAAGTTAATTCAGTTGATGAATTGGTTGAAGCTCAAAGAATCGATGCTGAAAAGCTGATAGCTAAAAAGATGGGAGGCCGATCATGAGCCTATTTGATTTAAGCGCAAGTTCAGCCATTATGAAGTTTTGGCTTGAAACAGAAGCTAAGACGGATGATGCAGGGGAGTTGACAGGGGAAATTGATACCACCATTGATGATCTGTTGAAAGAGCTTGAAGGATCCATTGAATCCAAGGTGGAAAACTACTGCTGGCTGATTAGGGAGATAGAGGCCAGGGCAGCTATTAGGCTTTTAGAATCTAAGCGCATTAAAGCCCTTGCAACCACTAATGAAAATCTAGTGAAGAGCTTGAAGGAAAGATTGAAATTCTTTTTTGAAACTCAATCAATTCAAAAGCTTGAATGCAAAACCTTCAAGGTTTCAATTGCCAATAATGGTGGGGTCCAACCACTTCAGGTGGACTTGCCAGCAGATCAGTTACCAGTTCAATTCCAAAAGATCACCATTGAAGCAGATAACGCCAGCATCAGGAAAGCTTTGGAAATGGGAACTGAAATTGATGGTGTCAAATTACTACAGCGCGGAACTTCCTTAAGAATCAAATAGGAGATTGACTAATGGATTTTATGAATGTGCAGCAAGATCTGAAACAGCAATCAAAGTTTGCCAAGGCTAATGATCTGGCTGACGGCAAATATTCTGGCAAGATTTCTTTTGCTGGTTTTGTAGAGATAACTGTTAAGGAAACTGGTGAGAAAAAACAGACTTACCAGATCAAAGTAATGTTGGCAGGGGTTGAAACTCAGATAACTTATTGGCTAAAGACTGATGCAGACTTTAGACGACTGCTAACCAGCCTTGGCAGAATTGGCTTTGATGTTAATGCATGGGGGCCAAAGTTTAATAAGCCTTATGAAAATGAGTTAATCAAGGCAGGTGAAACTTTGACCAATCACATCCTGAGTTTCCATAAAAGCACCACCTCTAATGGCTACCCTGCCATTGGTCTTGATGAACTATCAGAATCTAATTCAGAACTTCAGGCTGAACTGGATGACCTGCCCTTCTAGACCAACCCATCTGGGGTGGCCACAGTTAATCTTCTGTGGAGTTTCGATGGGGATGCTGTTACCCACCCACCAGCATCATTAATATTTATGCGCTTATCAGGTTGGTTTGTGCCAGTTGAGATTGGCTTAGTAACACACCTTGCTTGTCGCAAGAACTAGCCAGCCTGATATTTAAAACACACACAAATAAAATAAGGAATAAATAGATGAAAATATTAAGCATTAGTCCTGGAACAGGATGGTCATCTAGATGGAAGCATATTGGAATCGATGATAACTATATGTTTCTAGAAGTGGCTGTATTTGCTGTCGTAGGCAATGGTAATGAAACAAGATTAACTAGCTTTAGTGGCCCAACTAACAGTTTTACACGCCCAGATGATGAGCATGACCCATTTAATCATGTTGAATTTCCTTGGCAATTTGTGGGCTGGATAAAATCTCAAGGAAATAATCAGCCCTTTAAACAATCTAATCCTTATCCAACAAAAGCGTAAATATCCACACGACTGAATAAAACAAAGTTTGTTAGGTGAAGGAGAATGGTTGTATGAGTGACAAAAGCAGTCATGCCTTGCTTATGGAAAAAGAAGGCTTTTTAAAACCTTTTTATGAGTGGCAAGGAACTTTAGAAAATACTTGGATTCAATGTGTTGAAAATAATAATTGGCAACCACCACCAGAAGATGAATCTGAAAGTTGTAAAAAATGTTATGTATATTTGTTGGAAGTAAATATATTAGGAAAAACACTTTATAAAGTTGGAATTTCACAAAACATTATTCAAAGGTTTAGCTCTCATAAAAATAGTATTCCTTTTGCGAGTTTTAAATTTATTAAATCATTTGCAGCAAGGAATAAGCTATATGCTGAAAAATACGAAACTGACTTTATACTTGCCTGCAAAAAATATTTGCTAGCTGGAGAATGGTTTGATTTTGATGGGAGTGATTCCCAATGAAAGACCAGCAAACCTTCTTTCCCTTCATGAAGGGTGATGGCTCAGCGATCAAACAAAACATCCAGCACCAGATGGAAGATGAACCAGACATTTTAAAAGAACGACAGATGAAGGTGATCAAGAGAGCCTTAGAAACCTATCTGGATATCAGGTATTCTTCTAGGCGATTGCTTCTTCAAGAAGTATCAGCACACATAGATGCCTATGTTCAGAGATGGATTGAGGCAAAGTATCGAACCAATCGTCAGATGCTAAAAACTAAAAGGCCTAAACAATGACTAACCAATCCATCCCACATCTTCCACCAGATGAACATGAAAACATCAGCGCATTCTTTGAGAGGTGCTATGACCTAATAAGAGAGCGAGCTGCTGAGTATGAACCCCCAGCAATTAGCCTGGCTAAAATCGCACTGTACTGGCAGACCTACACCGATTGCAAAACCACTCCCTACGATGTTGCCATCATGATGTCATTACTGAAGATTGCGCGACTTTCTAAAGGGCATCATCAGGACAGTTTGGAAGATGCTGCAGCTTATCTGGCGATCGCTAACAGTTTAAAGGAGCAATCCCATTGCAAATGATGCCAGCTAAGACTTGTTGTTGATGCTGGGGTTTAACATTTGCAATGGGGTTTTAAACACAGGGTGGGGGAATTACCCCACCCATAATTAAAGAGAGAAAAATGAAATTCCTAGTACCTAAAAACTGGTCCAACTTTCAACACTACAAGAACAGGAATCCACCCTGGATAAAACTGCACAGAGGGTGCCTAATGGACCCTGCATTTCTGCGCCTTGATGTCTTTGGGAGATCACTTTGCCCCATGTTGTGGATTTTAGCCAGTGCCTATACAGATGGACACATACCCTACAACATTGAAGACATAGCAGTGGTGCTGAGGGTGTCTGATGCAGAATGTTCTAAAGGCATTAAGTCTTTACTGGATAAGGGGTTATTTAAAATTGTTGAGGTCGATGCTAGCAACATGCAAGCAGATGCTAGCAACATGCAAGCAAATGTACGCAAAACAGTGCCTAGAGAGAGAGAAGAGGAGAGGAGAGAAGAGACAGAGGAGAGAGAGAGTAGAGGAGAGGCAGACACCTGCTCTGAGCTGGTTCCCATCTCTGAGCCAACCACCCCAGAACTTTACCAACCTGAAATGATTTTTCCATGTGTAGGAAATCCCAAAACATGGTCACTAACTCAAAAGCTTTTTAATCAGATCCAAGAAGCCTATCCAGATGCCCCTATTTTGGATTGGATTAAGAAGGCCAAGCTTTGGTCAGAGACAACCCCAGCTAAGAGAAAGACGGCAAAGGGAATGCCAGCATTCCTATCCAGATGGATGGCAAACCAAACAGATAGGCCAGCCCAACCAAGAAGCTTTCAAACCAATGGCAAACCCAAACCCAATCTTCAAGAAGCCTTAGCAGCAATGCCCAGGGGATTTCAATTACCACAAAGGATTCAACCATGAACCCTTACAGAATTGAATACCCTGCCATCATTAGTTTTTCAGGTGGTAGAACTTCTGGGTACATGCTCGCAAAAATTATTGAGGCTTATGATGGCAAACTTCCAGATGGGATAAAAGTAGTTTTCTGCAACACAGGATTAGAACATGAAAAAACTTACGAATTTATCAAAGCTTGTGAAGCTAACTGGGGCATTAAAATTACTTGGATTGAATATCAAGGAAAAATACATGATGAAAGATACAAAGTAGTTACCTTTGAAACAGCTTCCAGAAATGGTGAACCCTTTGGAATTCTGATTGATGAGAGACAATACCTACCCAACCCAGTTGCTAGGTTTTGTACAGTGGAGCTGAAGATAAGACTTTTGGACAGGTATGTGAAAACCCTTGGAGCAGAGTTTAAAAAGTGCAACCAAGCTATTGGCCTTAGGTATGACGAACCAAGAAGGGTGGCTAATGTTAAATCAAACTCTAGGCGCAACCCTGCAATCTTTCCAATCTTTGAAGCTAAGAACACACTGCCAGAAATCTTTTCATTCTGGAACAAGCAGTCATTTGATTTAAGCCTTCAGATGCATCATGGCAACTGCCAAGGGTGTTTCCTGAAATCTAGATATAGACTTGACCTTGTAGCCAAGTAAGACCCAGCAGCTTTGGATTGGTGGATAGCTCAAGAGGCCAAGATCATTGGTTCAGCAACTGCAAAGAACCATACTTTCAGGAAAGATCGGCCAAGCTATGAAAGCATAGTTAAGCAGTCCAAAATGCAATTGCCATTATTTACAGATTTTGATGATACCGTTTCTTGTTTTTGTACAGACTGATTTTAAAGGATTCAACCATGAATATGATCATCGATGCAAACCAACCTTATTTCGATTGGCCTGATTGGATTCAGTTTCACTCCACCTTTTACGGCTGGGATCAGGAACGAGAACTGAAGATGCTTTTAGCCTGGTCAACCTACTTTGCAGGTGAAGGTTATGGACCTGAGGAACTTTTGGCAGCTTCCAAGGATTTGACTGGGGTCAAAATATTTAAGCGGGAGGAAACGATTTACGAACTTGAAAAGGCTTTAAGGATCCGCAGGGATAATTACCGCAGGACTGTTAAACCTGAGGTGGCTGACTGCTCGATGTGCAGGGGAACTGGTTTAGTGTTGGTGCCATTCCTATCGCATGTGAAAGATGGGATCTGGACATCTAAGATTAAAAGCTGGGTTAGCTGCATCTGCATCAACTCTCTGCCATTCAAGACCACTGCATCTGGTGAGGGAAAAAAATCAGTAATGACCTTGGAACTTTACGAACTAAGGAACCCCAACTGGATGAGACACATGGCGCAAGCTGAAGAGTCCGAGCGCAACCTGGCTAAAACCATCAATGACCTGACACCCAATGCGAGCAAAGAACTGAATGAAATCTTAGACAGGATCGTCAAACGATTTCAAGCACCAGAGGAAGAACCACCAAGAATGATTGTAGATGCATCTGTTAGGACTTATGGCTGAGATCTGATAGGGATGGATCCCGCAACCGGAAAAGGAATCCATGCGAATTGATTTTGGTCCACACACAACAAATTTACTTTGGCAAATTGGTCAGGCTAAATCGTTATGGTTCAAGAAAAATAACTGGCCTATCCATATCCAAAGGATGACTAAGTTTAACATCAGTGAGGAACAAGCTAGAACCTATAACCAGTTCTGTGGTCTAGCAGGTGAAGCAGCTCTGTGGGAATGGCTATATGGTGACCTCTCAGGATTCTGGGAGCAACAAGCCAACCTTCATGAATCCCAATCTTTGACCGATGGTGGCACCGATATGCCAGGGCTGGATGTCAAGACTCGCGATCTTATCACTGACCCAATCCCCTGGCTAATTATCACACCTCATAAATTAGATACCAAGGTCAGGTATGTTCTGTGTGTGGTTCAAAGTGAACACCCGAGCAAGCCTGAGACTATATCAGTAGACATCATCGGCAGCATTCATGGGGAAGTTATTGACCGACTAAAGCACCATTGGTGGCATGAAGGGCTGCACCGGATTACCATTGAGCAAGAGTTTTTAACCCCACCCGAAACTTTAAAATGGTAGGAGAATAGTTATCACAGCAGGAACTTGCAGAAGTTGTTTAAGGATCAGACTTCTTAGGTATGGTGTGTGTGGTTACTGCGGATCTGAAGCCCGCACTGCCACTCAGATGATGGTCTTATTAGGTAAACAGAAAGCCATGATTGCACAGCTAAGGCATGAGAGAAGGCTGCTAAAGTTTCAGCTAAAGACTGCCAAGGCTAAGCTGGCTAGGTGTAAATCCAGTCCTTGAGATTTTGTATCTAACACATTATCGGCAAAAATGGGGGCATGAGGCTAGAGCTTCCCATACCACCGAGCGCAAATCACATCTTTCGGGCATCCCGCAGGGGTCAGGTTTACCGATCCAAGAAATATACAGACTGGCGAAAAGCTGCAGAGTTAATGGCAATGCTCACCAAGAAGGGCAAGGTAATCAATCCACCCTATGCCATAACCATGACCATTATTGGTGGGTCAGGCTGGCGCAAAGATCGCGATTTAGATAACTGCTGGAAACCTGTACTGGATCTGTTGCAGCACATAGGAATTATTCAAGAAGACAATTGCCAGCACATTACCCGATTGCTAGTCACCTATGCCAAAGGCGATGGTAGACCTGCAGAATGCCACCTCACGATAGCAGGTGCATGATGCCATCAGATCACGATCACAAGAAACACAATCCAAGACCAGCACAGGGTAGGCGAACAGATAGGCCAAGCCCACACCGCAGAGGCTATGGTCGAGCATGGGAGAAGATCAGGCTAGCGATCCTCAGAGAAGAACCACTATGCAGAGGATGCCAAGGCCCAGCCACCTGTGTGGATCATATCCAACCATTAAAACAAGGTGGCACAAACCACAAGACAAACCTGCAACCTTTGTGTATTTCCTGCCACAACAGCAAAACATGGCATGAAACATGGGGAAAAAAGAAATGAAAAAATTACCTGACAAATGCAAATTTTTTGGGCAAAAGTGCCACTACCTATGGGGGGGTCAAAAAGTCCAAAATAGGCTCGGGAGTACCTTCTCGCAAATTTCAGGATTTTTGCATGATTTTTTAGGGCAAAATGAGGTGATAAAGTGACTAGAGGTAGAAAACCTAATAAGAGACAACTATTGTCTCTTAATCCAAACCCAAGACCATCGACAGTAAACCCAAGTCCTGTTGAATGGGATGTGAACGATCCAAGAATGCCAGACTGGTTGGATGCAACTGGTCAGAAAAAGTGGCATGAACTTCTGACAGGTCTAAAGCCAATGGCTATTCTTTCATCAGTTGATGCTGATGCGATTGCTGTTTACTGTGCGATGTATTCCCAAGTAGTTAGGTGCCAGCAACAGATAAATAATTCTGGTGGATTCATCCAGGAGGAAGGCCGACCAAAGAAATCAGATCCAGCAGTAGATCAGCTAACCAGTCTTTCAGCGCGACTTTCCACCCTTGGAAAATCTTTGGGGCTATCACCCATGGCCAGATCCAAGATGGTCAGTGATCCTGTGGTTACCCAGGGGAATTGGATCAAGGATCTTTGTGGTGTGGATATTGGTGCCAATGGCGATTAAGAAACCAAAGAAAAAACCTGCTGATCCATTGATCATTCCATTCATCGAAAGGGCACTCAAACATCACAAGGGTGAATGGGCAGGGAAGAGATTTGCCCTTCAAGAATGGCAGAAGGAAATACTGCGTGAAGTGTTTGGGAAAGTGGATAAGCATGGAAACAGAATTATCAGGCAGGTCTATTTGGAAGTGCCGAGAAAAGCTGGCAAAACAACCCTTGCATCAGCCATTGCTCTATGGCTTTTGATAGAGGGTGAACCAGGTGCAGAGATCTACAGTGCAGCAGCTTCCAGAGAGCAAGCACACATTTGTTTTGATAGTGCTAAAAATATGGTAGAGGCATGCCCACCATTGGCAGCAAAACTCCAACCATTTAAAAATACCATCATCTACCCTGACACAAAATCATTTTATAAGTCGATCAGTGCAGATGCTCACACAGCGCATGGTGGCAACCCTCATGGAATTGTAATTGATGAATTGCATACTCAGAAATCGCGCGAACTTTATGACACTTTAATGACTGGAACTCTGGCTAGAAGGCAACCATTGTGTGTGATGATTACCACTGCTGGCAGTGATCGCACATCATTCTGTCACGATATGCATAGTCACGCTATGAAATGGTTAGACGGAACCATCAAGGACAAAACATTCTATGCCAAAATCTTTGCTGCTGATCTCGATGCTGACTGGACCTCAGAGGAAACTTGGAAGAAAGCTAATCCTGGTTATGGCATTACAGTTAAGGAAGCATACTTTCACCAGAAGGTTCAGGAGTGCAAAGATAATCCAGCACTGGAAGCAGCTTTCAGAAGGGACCATCTTAATCAGTGGATTGAAACCGATGTTAGATGGATTAGTCCACTTAAGTGGGATGAATGCCAGATACCAAGTCCAGATCTTACTGGGCGTGAATGCTGGGCTGGACTGGATCTTTCAGCCACTATGGACATGACTGCGCTTACACTTTTTTTCCCCAGTGAAAATGAAGATGAGCCACACTATGTCTTGCCATTTTATTGGGCACCTGAAGAAGCTGATAAGTTAAGAGAAAGACTAAACCGATTTAGAATCAAGCCATGGGTAAAGGCTAAAAAAATAACAGCCACCCCTGGTAATCGGGTGGACTATCGGCAGATCAAAAGGGATATCATGGCACTTGGTGAAATCTACAAGATTCAAGAGATTGCTTACGATCCTTGGCACTCTGATCAGATTGTTCATGAACTGTCAGATGATTTTACTATGGTCAAGTTTGGGCAGACCCCAGCCAACCTATCACCACCCACCAAAAAGCTAGAGGAATGGATACTAGCTAAGCAGATTTCGCACAATGGAAACCCTGTTTTGAGATGGAATCTTGGCAACATCTCAGTGAGTCTTGATGATAACAATAACTACAAATTGTCGAAAAAGAAGAGCCGTGATAAAATCGATGGGATTATAGCTTTAGTCATGGGGCTAGGCAGGTGGATGGTTACGGCAGGAGCTGAAACACACACTGAAACCACAGGAGCAGGGATTGAATTCCTGTAAATCATGCCATTAAAATCCCTACGATCTTTATTTGCAAACACCATCAACAAATTAGCTGGCTATAGTTTGGTCACCGACTCTGGATCATGGACCTACACAGGCATTTCTACCACTGGCCAGAATGTTAATCAGGCATCATCGATGACTTATTCCGCAGTGTGGGCAGCAGTTCGGGCTATCTCTGAAGGTGTAGCCAGTCTGCCATTGCAAGTATTCCGCAGGGGTCATGATGGTTCAAGATCAAAGGCCAATGACCACCCACTTTATCGAATCCTGCACGACCAGCCAAACCCAGAAATGAGCGCACTTACTTTTCGTGAAACCCTCATGGGTCATGCTTTGGTATGGGGTAATGGCTATGCAGAAATTGTAAGGGATAAAAACTCTGGCAGGGTGCAACAACTCTGGCCACTCGATCCTTCACAGGTTGAACCTGTGCGAGATGAAAAAGGGGAACTGTTTTACAAATACGGATCAGTGATCTTTTTACCCACTGAGATTTTGCACATCAAGGGCTTGAGCTTTGATGGGGTCAAAGGCTACTCAGTAATTGCCCAGGCTAAAAATAGTATTGGTCTTGGTATGGCCGTTGAGGAATTTGGATCTACCTTCTTTGGCCAGGGTGGAAAACCTGCTGGGGTCATCAGTGTTCCTGGCAAACTAAATAGTGAAGCTATTCAGAACATGAGGAAATCATGGGAGGATATGCATGCGACTGTTAAGAATGCACATCGAGTAGCGATATTGCAAAATGGTGTAACCTATCAGACCATAGGAACCCCACCCGATGATGCCCAGTGGATAGCATCTAGATCATTCCAGCTTCAAGAAGTGGCACGATGGTTCAAAATTCCAGCCAGCAAAATTGGTGCTGGTGCAGGAACTTACAGCAGCCTTGAGCAAGATAATCTAGCATTCCTTCAGGAAACTTTGCGCCCTTGGCTAATCCGATGGGAGCAGGAAATTAACTTCAAGTTGATCAGCTCGCTTGACCAGCTTTATGCAGAGCATAATCAAGATGCACTTTTAAGGGGTGACACTGCAGGCAGATCATCTTTCTATGCTCAGGCTTTGAACTGGGGCTGGCTAAGCCGTAATGATGTTAGGGCACTTGAGAACCTTCCGAGCATATCAGGACTTGATGGGTATATGATTCCAAAAAACATGGATCCAGCATTTGGTCCTGGGCAATCACAGGTGGCAGTAGATGCTGCAGCCCTGACTGGGCAGCTTCCAACAAGCCCACAAGACCCAACAGCATCAGCACCAATAGCACCACCTACCGCAGGTGTGGCAGCAACAGCTTTAAATGACGCACAGATCACATCGTTGGTCGATCTAGTGGCTAAGGTTGGTGAAGGTCTTATCCCGATGGAATCAGCCAAGGCAATTGCCCTAGCATCCTTCCCATTTCTGGATCAGACTATTTTGGATTCCATCTTCTCAGGTTTAAAAATTAATCCACCCGCACCCGATCCAACCCCACCACCTGCACCCCAACAAAATACCTTTGGCTTTGCTAAGTTGTTGGAAGCTGCCAGAAAACAAATCCGCAAGATTGAAGCCAACCATCTTGGAAGAATTTCTAATAAGCCTGGGGATTTTATTACAGCACTTGAGAAGTTTCTTGAAGCCCACCAAGAGCGGGTCCAGATTATCTTGGAACCTGTCATGGAATTCATTCAGCCTGAATCGGGTGGTGGTGTCCGAGCTGCTGCAGATCACTGTGAAGCATTAAAGGCTGAATGGTTGGACTTAGCTGGATCAGCCACACCAAGAAATCTAAAACTTTTGTCCGATGCTAAATTATTGAACTGGATTGATACCAAAGCTAACTGGGAGAAAGTCACATGGTTAAACTAGAAACAAGATTCACCACAGAATTTAGGGTAGAGCAAGATGGGAAGAAACTGGTGGGTTATGCTGCCAAGTTCAGCCCTAATAGGTCTCAGGACTTGGGTGGATTTTTAGAACAGATAGATCCCAAAGCTTTCACAAGGTCATTGGCGCAGGGTGCAGATGTTCGCGCACTTATTAACCATGATCAGAATCTAATTCTAGGAAGGTCCACCAGTGGCACTCTTAATCTTTCTGTGGATTCTGAAGGGTTACTAGTAGAAATCACCCCACCTGATACCAGCTATGCAAGGGATCTCATGGTCTCGATGAGTAGGGGTGATGTTACCCAGATGTCATTTGCTTTCATCACCAAGAAGGATGCATGGGATAAAGAAGGTGATAAGAACATCCGAACCCTGCTCGATGTCGATTTACATGATGTGTCTGCGGTCACCTACCCAGCCTACTTAAATACTGAAATAGGTCTAAGAAGCCTGTCAAGTTTCTTAGCAGAAAAACAGGATGAGTTAGTAGAAATACAAAAACGACTTAATCAGGTTAAACTGATGAAGTTATCTGCTCGAGCTAAATCAGGAATCGTAGTGTCAGACATTGACAACACTTTATTAGTGAATGGAACTCAACCAGTAAAAAAAAAATAGATCAGTTGAATGAGCTTTCCAAACTGCATTTGATTTATGTAGTCACTGGAAGGATGGAAAGTCAGAGACAAATTACCACCAGTAGTCTCAAAGCTGCTGGTGTTTTGTTTGATAAACTCTTGATGAACGATGTAGGACCATCCAAAGAAGAGCAGATTCAATCCAAGAAAGAAAATGTTGAACCTATAGCATCACAGGTGGTGATGGCCTTTGAAGATAATCCAGAGGCTAAGAAAATGTATAAAAGTCTAGGTATCCCAAAAGTGATCTGATCCTGAAATCTGTTTCGTGATCAAAAGGCAAAAGCCTATTAAACAAGCCATTCAGCATGCGGTATTTTTTATCATTCCATACAGTTTGACACATTTTAAACCCATGTGAAAATGGGGTTAGCCCTGCAGTATTTACGCAAGGTGGCCGCTGGAGCATTCCAGTAGGTGCCACTGCGTATAGCGGGCACCTTGAAGAACTCTTTTTCAAGGAATAATACTTATGAGTATTTCAGAAATCAAAGCTTTGCAGCTTGATCGCATCGAGAAAGTAAACTCGATGGAAACTTTGGCAGCCAGGGCATTGACCCCAGAGGAACAAACCAGCTTTGATAATCTTGCAGCGTCTGTTGCAGATATCGATTCCAGATTGATGCTCTTAGAAGATGCTGCTGCTGGTTCTGCATCCATGCAACAGAATTCAGAAAAGCTGGAAGCTGCCAAACGCAGTGTAAGAAAGTCTGCACCTATTTCAGCACCCCACTTTGTTGCTGATGTGTCAGACCGCAAAGCAAAAGCCAATCAGTCCAATGCTCTGCGTGGTTGGTTTACCAAAGGCACACCTGCATTCAGAAATGAATTCGCTGCTGCTGCTAATGAAACTGGCCTAGACCTCAACAGCAATACCCTTGATCTTGGAGCTACCCGAGCTGCCCAGGGCATTGGCTCTGCTGGCATCGGTGGCGCACTCACTAACTCTGGTTTTTATGACACCCTCACAGAAGCCTTGAGAGACTATAACTCAGTGATGCAAGTTGCTACTGTTATCAGTACCAGCACTGGATCTGCACTTAATTTCCCATTGCTTGATGAAACTGGTGTGACTGGTGAACTCTTAGGTGAAAATAGTGCATCAGCCCAAACTGCTTTCACCACTGCAACCAAGACCTTGAATGCTTATAAGTATTCTTCAAAACAGATTCTGACTTCCTATGAATTGTTTGAAGATTCTTTGATTGACATTGAAAGCCTTGTAGCAAAGGTGGCAGGCACACGATTGGGGAGAATTACTGAAACTCACATGAGTACCGGAACTGGATCAAGCCAGCCTACTGGGATCGTAGTGGGTGCTAATGCTTCCACTGCTGTTGCTAGTACTACTGCAATCACTGTGGCCAACATCATGACCTTAATTGGTAATGTTGATCCAGCACATAGGGCCAGTCCTAAATGTGCATTCATGATGAACAGTACCACCATGAATCAGATTGCATCTATCCTAGATACGGCTGGCCGTCCTATCTTGGTTTCCAATTATGTTGATGCCTCTGGCCGACTTCCTACCATCCTTGGATATCCTGTTGTTCTTAACAACAACATGGCATCTGCTGCTGCTGGAACCAAGCCTATCATCTTTGGTGACTTGTCAGCTTATACGGTCCGAACTGTAGTAGGTTCTGGTGGTCTCACTTTGGTTCGCCAAAATGAAACCTATGCAGCACTTGCTCAAATCGGCTGGGTAGCGTTCAGTAGGTTTGATGGTTGTGTCCTTACTGGGAACACTACCACCTACAACCCAATCTGGTCCCTATTAATGGCAGCAAGCTAATGAAAATAAAAATGATAATCAGTGTGGCCAGTGCTTGGGAAGACACCAACGCTGGCCTAATCATAGATGTGCCTGACGATGTAGGTGCTGAATGGTGCAGGATTGGTTATGCCACTCCTGCCACACCAGCAGCTAAAGAAAAGGCCAGTTCCAAAGTCATACCTGAGGTAAGAGATCATGGAAATCAAGGGCAGAATTCAGGTAGTGACACCACCGACAACCGAACCTCTGACACTGCAAGAGGTAAAAAACCATCTAAGAGTTGATGGCAATTATGATGATGCGCTTTTATCTAGCTGCATAACCAGTGCAAGGATGTACTTTGAATCGCAGTGCGAAATATCCATAGCCAGTCAAGAACTCCTACTGGCTTTGGATTCTTTCGATGACATAGTTTATCTTCCAAGAGGACCAGTCCAATCTGTAGAAGATATTAGCTACTCAGACTCAGAAAATGATCTAGATTCAATGGCTGACTGGATAGAAGACCTAGTGTCTAACCCTGCAAGAATCACACCTGCCTTTGGTCAATCATGGCCAGCAACCGCAGAAGTAGTTAATGCTGTGCAAGTCAGTTACACCACTGGCTACACCACCCCTAGCATGGTGCCTAAATTGCTGAAATCTGGGATGTTGTTCTTTGCTGCCCATCTCTATGAAAACCGATCAGCGGTCACAGATGGTGACCTTAAAGAAG
>Ga0209190_1000843_pt1 | contig 21953 bp, 25 predicted proteins | sample M_140205_XF_Meta_FD_187315 | JGI IMG/M metagenome (GOLD analysis project Ga0209190, IMG submission 187315) | Freshwater microbial communities from Lake Montjoie, Canada to study carbon cycling - M_140205_XF_MetaG (SPAdes) (version 2) | ecosystem: Environmental > Aquatic > Freshwater > Lake... | reverse complement strand
CTATAGCCATCTGGCAAGGTGAATCTAAACTGATAGTCAGGTGCTTCACTACCCACATGATTGCCGTAGTTTCGTTGATCATCTCGTCGAACAATGGCATACCGCCCTGTGGGGTCATTGGGTCTGCCGCGGCCTTGGGGATGTGGTTCAGTGGCACTGGCTCCTGCTGATTGTGCGGGTGCTTGATACCGAGTGGTATCTACTATCATGTAGTCGCCCATGTACAGGCCGTGTTGAGAGGCCCAAGCCTGCAATGCTTCACGCATTTGGTCTTGATCGGCGTCTGGTGGTAGTGAAAGTCTGAACAAATAGTCAGGTGCATCGTTACTGCCCAGGGCCGTACGAATTCGCGGATCATCACGATTCACAATGGCATACTGCCCTTCGACCCCTAATTTTTCAGCAGTCCAGCCATTAAATTCATAATAGTCTTTTTCACGTAGCTCTGGATTCAAGTTCCATTCTTTAGCAGCTTGATCAAACGCTTCTAATTCGGTTCGAGCCTTGACTGTTATCCCTCGAGCTTGTGTAGGGAGATTGCTTGAACCGACCACTTTCCAAAGAGACATATCCTTACTGTTTTTTATATCTTTCTGTGTCTTGCGTTCAGCTTGTGCCTGACGCACAAAACTCTTTAGCGCAGCAGCTGGCAGTTCGCCTGCGGCATACTTGGCAAAGACGGCCAGTGGATCTTTTTCATCTTTGGGTGCCAATATCTTGTACAGCTTCTTGAGATACTCTTGTCTATACGCTTCAGGATCTAATGCAGCACTCATGGCCACTGTGAATCTCAACAGGGTGTTTTCAATCTTGTCAAAGTTATCATCCAACCAATCGCCGCCGGGGCTACGAAACTCAATGTGTCCATCCTTGGTGTTGATACTGGTGTATTTTTCTGTGCTGCCTGAGTGTATGGCTTTACTAGCCAGAGCACCCATGTGCCCTTTCATCTTGTCCAACAAATATTTTGCTTCAAAAGGCCGTTGACGCACATGATCACGCACTTTGCCCATGGCACTCTTGGCATAGGTGTTGCCCACACGCCCAAACTGCTTTAACACATATTCATCACCCATCAGCAGGGCCAGCTTTACAAAATCCAGTCGATTCTGGCTGTAATTGGGCACTGAGATATTGATGTGCAGGCCAGTAGAATCATTGGTGTAGCAGCCCATGCGATTGGCCCAGGCCTTGACCTTGTTCAAGTCACTCATTATTTCATCTATAGGCAATGGTGGGCTCACAAACTCCAAGCCCGAATCTTGCGGGTCATCTGGTTCCAAACTGCCATCTGGCTCTACCACATAGAAGTTTTTGCCCGGAGCAGGACGCTCCACACTGCTGGAATGATACCCTGAAGATGCCTTTACAGGACGCCCCACTGCCTTGCTGAAATCGTCTGCTATATCTTCGACGCTTGTGCCACCAGCAAGACTGCTGGTATAGTGTGGCCAATGGATAATTCCATTATAACGATGAAATATATCACTCATGTGGCCCAGGTTCTCGTCACTCAACCATTCTTCAAAATTGTCATTTTCATAGTATTCATCTCGGGACAGTTCCAGCGCATCTGCATAAAAGGGTTCTAGTTGTTCCGTGACAATCATGTCTGCTGCCAGTTGATATTCTTTTTTGCCAAGCTCGTCCTCTGGTTCTAGATCCAACAACTCTCTGATGCTATCTTCGTCAACATTTTCCTTGAGGTAGTCATAGATGAATGTTTCGGAGTCTGAATCCCAACGAGTGTCAAAATTTTCCACTTGCCAACTGCCGTAATCATCCATCATGCGATCAACCAACTCCTGGGCATTTCTGCGACTGTTGTAGTCACCATCATAGAAAAAATCTCGAATATCGCTGGGGCTTCTGGCACGTTCATCTGAATCAAAGTCGGGCTCTAGTTCATCATCTTCAGATGAAGTGTTGGGCACAATCATTTCAAATTCCATGCCGGCCAGGGCACCAGTCTTGGCAGCTTCTCGACGCAGGTTCTTGCCGCCCATGTTGATTTCAAACAGGTCTTGTTCACTCAGCACTGTGCCTGTTTCTTTGAACTCTCTAAGAGCATTACGCAAGTTCTTCATCAACAGTGTGGGCTCTCCATTGGGCCCTGTTTGCAATGCCATCTTGTTGGCTTCTCGGCCTGTTTGTCCCGGCTTCACATCCACACTCAAGGCCATGGCATACTGTGGCATGGCAGCTTCTTTTTTGTTTTTAGGAATGTATCCTGACGCACCTTCGCCTAGGGATTCTGCGGCAAAGTATTCGGGATGTGACGCGGCAAAATCTCGCATGATAATGCCGGCTCTGGCATTGGCATCATTTTCGTATTCACTGCCAGTTTCGCCAGCATCCAGTGGCAGGCCACCTTGTGTTTGATGTTGATCACAATGTACCAGTTCATGTGCTATGGTGCGGAACACATCCAAGATATGACGATCGACCAAGCTCACATTGAGAGTGTTTGATTCTGGCTCATAACGTCCAAAGCTGTGATTGCCTTTGCTCCATTCGGGATCTGTGTGTATCACTATTTCAGGAGCAGGATCGATGCCCAGTTCCTTGACCACATGCTGAATGAAATCATTTGCTGCCTGATTGTCCTCGTCGCCTTTTTCGCTCAAGAACATTCGGGTACTGGCGCTGACCCCATCAGGAGTTATTGTGACATCTTCTGCGATACGATGGCCAAACCCATATGTCACACGACCTTTTTCTCTGTTTTTTTCTACCAGACTCATGGCATGATCTTGTGCTGCCAAGTGAGCATCTTTAAGTAGTTTGATACAGCCTTGATCGCGCAACAGTTTGAACGTGATGTTTTCGCAACCAAATTCTCCATGCTGCTCTAGCCCAATTTGACGCATGGCTTTGATCTTGTTCCACAATGTCAACATGGCATCAGCATTGCCCGACTTGACAGCAGCGTGTATTCTAGCGTCTAGATCAGCTGCTTTGTCACGCACACATGAGTCATCAATTTGTGCTCGTCGGCGGCGCGGTACTTGAATCCATTTGCCGTCCTTGACAGAATAAATGCCCTGACTGTGATGCGGCTGGCCTGCCGGTTGCACATACAATTCCACATCAGCACCGCCAATGGTCAAATTGTGTTCGTCGTTGTATTGGTATTTTTTAGCGTTGAACAGTTCCTGATACACAGGATCGTCAGGCATGTCTACTATCAAATGTAGATCAATGTCGCTGTGGTTGGTATAGTTGTATGCTGCATTTGAGCCAGACAGTGTGATGTCTTGCACTCGGAGATCGTCCACTCCCAAGAATTCACGGAAGTCTTCTGCAATTGCCAGCAGTTTGTCACAAACATCTGGCAGCAGATGTTCATCGGAACCCCACAACCGACGGTTAAGTCGATTATGGTATTTTACAGTGTCGCTTAGGCGGAATTGATCTAGTTCATTGAAGTTCATACGAACTATATTTACCGCAAACCCGTTAGGCTTGAGTTTCTGCTGTTTCGTCAGTTACTGCTTCTACAGGCTCGCTAGACGCCATGATTTCGGCCACTGGCTCTGCTGCCATCAGCTCAGGAGTAACTGCATGTGCCAATGACGGTGCAGGTTCAGCAGCAGGTGCCGGTTGAATAGCTTTGAGGTCCTGATACAACTTGTCCTGTGTGGTAAAATCAAATGTGTATGTGCCTGTATGCTTGAGCAACACACGATTGTCCACAAAGATTTGCCCGCCTAGATCGCGCCAGTTTTCACAGAATGTCCAGTCTTCGGAGTAGTAGCGACCTTCGCGAACTGCTGTGTCAAAGTAGGTTTTCATGTAAGGATCCAGTTCAGCAGGCATGCCAATGTCGTTGGCAAAGTTACGTACCGCAGGATGGGCATTTAGCTTGTCAAACACTTCGCGCTTGATCAGCATGAATCCTGTGCCAGTTTTGCTAACTTCGGTAAGATGGCCCACCGGCTCCATTCCAGGAATGCCGTTCACGCACCATTTCACAGGCAGGCTTTTCATTGGGTACAAGCCGCCAATCACATCTTTTTGACTGTCTAACAGCACCAACAGGTGCCAAGGTTCCCAGCCAATGTCTGCGTCAATGAACATCATGTGGGTGGATTCTTTTGTGTGCAAGAACTTGGCTGTGAGTGTGTTTCTAGCTCTACTGATCAATGACTCATTGGTCATGGTTTCCACTGTCCATTCAAGGCCCAGCTGGCGTGCTGTGTTGGCCCATTTGATATAGCTCATGAATGTGCTTTCGGTTAATTGGCCGCCGTAGCAAGGCATCATGATATGTACTCTTGTGGTACGCAAGTAATCTATGTTGACCTGAACAGTTTGTTGTGCAGTTGCAGCAGGATCGCTGGGTGGGGTTGTGGTGGGTTGGGCGTCAGCCATTGGTTTCTCCATTAAAAGTATGCTGTTATTTACTAGGGCTGCAGGCCCTGTGATTTTTTTAAAGATTCGTAATTTGCCCTGGCCAAGGACTTGTATAACTCAGGCAAACATTTTTTCCAGTTGGTATTTCTTCGTTGATCAATCATTTCAAGATGTGCTTGCCATGCAGTATCATTATCTACACCGGAAGAATTTTCTAATATACGTTGAACTGTACTACAAATATCACTAGATTCAAGGAATTTTTTTGCCCATATTTGTTTTAGATTTTTAGAACTGTAATCAAACGATAAAATTCCATGGCACGGTAAAATTTGAAAATTTGACATTTTTTTATGTGTGAGTGAAAAATTTTTAAACCATAGGTGGGTATCATTTACAATATCAATGTTGTGTACACCTAATGTAAAAGCCACATTGAGATTTAATTTTGATATATTTTGTGTGCTCCACCATTGGATATTTTGTTCGATTATTTCCCAAATCAAAGGATTCCTAATGTATTCAAATTCGGTGCCAATGCCGTCTATGCTGAAATTTATTGTGACCAGTTGGCATTTTGATAATAATTCTACAAACTCTGCAGAAGGCTTGACACTGCCATTGGTGTTCAATGACAATTTTAAATTTGAAATATTACCAATGGCATCAATTCTTTTTAACAATTCCACCGGATCTTGACTCAACATTGGTTCGCCACCGTCAAAATAAACCCCAGTTACTTGGCTTAGATCTATTTGGTCAACCACTGCGTTGTGCCTAGTATTGTTAGTCAGTCGAACATTTGACGTTTTGCCATATGCTTGGTCTTCTGCTGCCCAGGCACTGCTGAAATATGAACTACACTGGATACATCGGGCATTACATATTGGATCCACATTCCAATCCAATTTAGTAAGTGTTGGCTGGTCAGGAGTCAATGACGTTGTTGAAAAATTTTTAATGGCACCAAGTTTCATTGATGTGTTGGTGTTACTATCGCAACGTACACATCCAGGTACTTGTTTGTGTGCTTGTACCAGTTCACGTTGCTGCTGCAGGTATTCATTGTGAGCAAAGTCTATTAGATCAATTTCTGGCCCAGTGGTGTTGATGCAACATGCAGATATTTTAAATTTCTGACGGCCAGTTTTTTCCACACGCAAGCCATGAAATATCAATGGGCAGTAGTAGGGATTGTTGGTTTGTGTGTTCACAATTGATTATAACAGATCACAAACAGTTTTGCAACTTGTTTATACTGATGTTTTTTCAGTCGCGTAGTCTTCATCAACGGGTTGATTTTCACGGGCCTGATAACTGGCTGTCATTCCACCCACAAAGTTTTGTGCAGAAGTGGCTTCGTATGTGGCTGCCCAGCCTTGATTTTCGCCCACAGCAGATTTGACCGCTCGTTTGTTGTATATTCCAAATTGGCCGCCGTCAAGAGACATGCTGGCCCAGCCCGGCAATGACGGCAACACTCTCTGGATCATTCTAGCATACAATGCTCTGCGATTGGGTTCTGCTGCCTGAAAATACAGCAGCGCAGGTCGTGCTTTTTTCACATATTGGATGATGGCATTGACCACGATACCGAACACTTCTGCGGCAGATCCTGTGCCTTCGATACCTTGTTTGACCACTGGATGTCCGCCTTTCATGTCCTGTGTGATTTGTTCAAAACTCACAAACTTGCTGTTATCAAACACCTCATCTGAATCAAAAAAATCCTCTGGACCCATTTCATCTGGACCAATGTACGGTGCCAGGAAATCCAACTGATATTGCACTCCATTGCTGGCAGTGAAGTTGAATTTGATCATGTCTGGATCACTGGTGTTCCACTGCGAAGTTGCTGTGCTTGCCTTGGTATCCAACACTTCTGTTATCTCTGTGCCCATGGCTGTGTCCAGCATCCCAACCACATTTTTGGCCAAGGCCGGATTACTTTGTGTGGCAGGATACAAGCTCATGACCAAGGCCAGCTTGCGTTTTTCGTTCAGCTGAGGCCATGCTGTGCGTATTTCAGTGGCTGACGTCATGCCTGGCCCAAACTCCACAGTGGGCAGGTAGGCCATATAAGCATGACGAGCAAAAGGCTCTAGGCTTCGGGCACCCATCAACGGTTGGAGATATCCTGGTGTGCCATCTTTCTTTATTCCACCGGGCATGGGAGGTTTGTTGGCATCTTTTTCTGACCGTACAAAAATTAACGTATCTGTAGCAGGATCAAACTGTGCAGTAATTTCATCTGCTCGAAATGGGCTCTTGACCTGTACAAAATGACCAGGTTCAACTCCGGCCAATCTAGCCAGCTTTTCTTTTACAGCAAATGGAAATGGTCGAGAACTTGTGTCGTTGGTAGCAGCCACAAAAACTTCAGCGTCAGGGAATGCTCGTTTTGCGGATTGATAAAGTGCGGCGTGCCCTGCGTGAAAAGGATGAAATCCCCCGGGCATGATTACTACAGTGGTCATACTGTATTTAGTTTACATGTGCTCCAGCAACCATTGGTAACCCGGCGTAGTAAATTCAAATTCTACCAAACCATTACAGCCCATACTTCCAAAAAACGTATCTGAACACTGGGGTTGTGTACCATTGAAATTGTGTTGATATGTTGAGAGTTTATGAACCATTTTGTCAATGTTTATGCCGTCAAGTGAGATGTTGCGTATATTTAAAATGACATCTTTAACAACAGTGATGCCGTCTTTATCTAATGTTGTATGCTCAATGGTTTTACCGGTCATCACAATCTTTAATCGATGTGATTTTTCTTCGTCATCATTGATTTCATGTCTAACATGATATGGCTCAGTCACATGACTGTGTTGATGTATACAAAGATCATCAACCCATACTTGTATTCCTAATTTGGCAGCAGCATCAGTTGAGCTGATGTCAAGCTCTATGCACAAAAGATTCATATGTTAATAAGTGATCGTGATGTTGTTGATAGTGCCGTCACTAAATCCCACCACACGTATACGCATCCAGGTGAAATTTCCAGTCACAGTTGCCGGATAGTAGTCAGTTAACGGAACGGAAGATCCATCACCGTACACTAGTGTTTCAAACCATGCAGCTGATGCAGGATCTGTATCTAGGGTAGCATCCAGGTGCATGACCCCTTCAAACTGATCCACGCTAAACGCTATGGTTTGTATGCTGCCACGCCCACGATAGTAATTGGCAGCTTGTACTGCATCTCCTGTCCAATCTTGACTGGACCCGTCATAGTTGCCTGACGGTGTGCCGTAAGTTGTAGCTGGCAGCAGTACCGCAGTGGCCATTATGCTCGTTCCGCTTCCACTATTATGCCTGCGCCAGCAAGTTCTTCAGCCACTTGCTGTAGTGCAGTAATAATGTCGTCGCTGGCAATGGGTTCCGCAGCGGCGTCTTCTCGGATCAATTTTGATAGTTTGATCACAACTATTTCTTCGTGTATTTTTGCCATGGTGTATTATTTAGTCTGTATTGGCACAGTCTTACGAACAATTCCCGGCAGAACGAGATTCAACATTAGCGCATCATTGATGTCATGATGATCAATAAAATTCCAGTCATTGGTGTAAAAATGCTTGAAATTAAACACACGCCCGCGGTCTCCAATCAGTCGAGATTGCATGCTGGGTGTGATCCTGAAATAATCTGGCCGATTGGCAAAAAATTGTATAAATCTATCGCGCTCGGTATCATCAAAATATTTGCCTCGCAGATAAGTTCTGTATTGATGTTGTGTTTTTTCAAGCACAACCACACCCTTTGCTCGATCAACCACACATTGATTGTACTTGGCTGTTCTTGTTACGTAGGACAAGGCCGCCAAGTCTTTTAACAGTGTTAAATCATTGGTGTAAACATATACCCAACTGCCGTAGATGATAGATTTATGTGCATCTTTGTCGGCCCGCAGCAGCATGGCCACTTCGCCCACGTCAGAATACTCGGGCATGCGCTCCACAAAGTCTTTTATATCTTTTGTATTGGAATATTTGAATAATCTACGCCATCTGCCAACTTCTTCCAATCTAAAATCAACTGCATATTTGTACTGATCATAATACAAACTGTCTCGAGACACGTTTTTGAAGTCGATCATCAGACACCTGCTGCTGGAAATCTAATGATGCCATCTGTGTCTACCACAGGCATCACATGTGCTTGAGTTTCAAAATGCACCTGATCATCCACTAGTGTTGCAGTGATATCACAGTCGCTGAGTCGATCAAACAGGATCTTCTTGCTCAATGGCACACGGATCAACTGATCAATCTTGCGGCTCAGGGGTCTTGCACCCATTTTGTTATCATAGCCTTTTGCAGCCAAGTGCTCGATCAATAGCTCTGTCATGACCAAGCGTATGCGTTTGGATTCCAAACTGGTCTTGAGTTCATCCACAAATTTAAGCACAATCTTTTTAATGGCCAGGGTGTCCAGCTTCACAAACTTACACACCTGATCAATACGATTACGCATTTCAGGTTTGAAGAACTCTTTCATAGCACGATCTTCTTCGCCGGTTTTTTCCTGCGAGCCAAATCCAATTGCATTGCTTTCGCTGTCTCTAGCACCCAAGTTTGAAGTCATAATAATGATGCAGTTCTTTACATTGGCCTTTTTGCCGTTGCTGCTGGTCAACACACCTTCATCCAACATCTGCAGCAATATATTACTGACATCTGGATGTGCTTTTTCAATTTCATCAAACAAGATCACTGAAAAAGGATTCTTGCTGATATCAGCAATCAATTTGCCACCGCCTATGTTGCCGTCCTCAAATCCCACATAGCCCGGAGGTGCACCAATCAAGCCCGACACACTATGACGTTCTTGGTACTCACTCATGTCATATTTCAACAATGGCATGTCCAGGTGCCGGCTCAATAGTCTAGCCAATTCAGTCTTGCCTGTGCCAGTGGGCCCCATGAATAAGAAACTGGCCATTGGCCGGCGTTCGTTGCCAATGCCTGAGAAGTTGATGTACACACGATCCAACACAGCATCTACAGCAGCATCTTGTCCGTAAAGATGCTGTTTGATATTGCTCTCAAGATCCACAATCTTGGCAGACCGTTCATTTTGCAATCGATCTGTAGGTACACCAGTCACACGGGCCACTTGTGCTTCAATCAATTCTTTTGTAATGGTCACAGTGCCTGCATCTTTAACACGTTCTCTAGCACAGGCTGCGTCCAACAAATCAATGCACTTGTCAGGATTCTTTCGATCGTGAATGTATCGATTGCCCAGTTCCACAGCAGTGGTCATTGCTGCGGTATCAATCATGACATTGTGGAATGCTTCCAGTCTGGGTGAGAGCCCGATCAGGATCTTTTCAGTGGTCGCAGTGTCCGGTTCGTCGATCGACAACCTGTAGAAACGGCGCATGAGAGCACGATCCTTTTCGAAGCTCTCGTAAAATTCTTCCCATGTGGTACTGGCCACAACCTTGAGTGTGCCACGTGTGATGGCTGGTTTCAGCATGTTGGCAAAGTCTAGACTGCTTCCTGAACTGCCTGCACCTGCACCTTTCATGGTGTGTGCTTCGTCCACAAACAAGATACAGTTTTTCTTGGCTTCCAATGCTGCTAGTACCACCTTGAGTTTTTCTTCAAACTCGCCGCGATACTTGGATCCTGCTAATAATGACCCAATTTCTAAACTCCACACTTCGTAGCCTTTAAGGAACTCGGGCACACGCCCTGCATTGATTTCCTGTGCCAGTCCTTCCACAATGCAGGTCTTGCCCACGCCAGGATCACCTACCATGAGCACATTGGCTTTGAAACGCCGTGCCAGCACAGCAATCATTTCTTCCAGTTCAGTTGCACGACCGATCAAAGGTTCCAATTGATTGGCAGCGGCCTGTGCTGTCAAACTAGTACAGTATTCAGCCAGCACTTCGTCTGCTTGATTGGACGTCATTTTGCTGTCCACTTGTGCATGATTTTTCTGATAGAATTCCACAAATTCAGACTTTTTCATTCCGTACTTGAGCAAAAAGTAGTGTGCGTGACTGTTGGTTTCGGCCATGATGCTGAGATACACATCCAACAAGTTCATGGCTCTTCGACCAGTAAACATCACTTGCACATTGGCTCGATTGAACACACGTTCTAGGCTTTGTGTTTTCTTTGGCTGTACATCGCCAGTTTTGACCAGGTTCATCAGACTGTTCAAATATGAATCCAGCTCTTGATCCAGCATGTCTATTTCAACGCCAAACTGTTCAACCAGTCGTCGGAAGTGCCCTTGCCGTAGCATGGCCAATAACAAGTGTTCGGTCATCACATATTCGTGACTTTTTTCTTTAGCTATTTTTACAGCGTTGTCAACAATATTTTCGATTTCGTGTGCCATTAATGGTCCTTGGGTGGATAACAGTTTGTATTATACTACTTAACTTGAATTGATGCAATCATTCTGGTAGTATTATTGGTGTTGCCGGATAGCATCTAACAATGCGTCAGAGATGGTGTCGGGAATTCGGGCCTGCATGCGTACCAAAATGTCGCCTGGCGGCCCATTTTTAGTGACCAAACCTTGGCCTTTCAATCGCATGATTGAACCTGGCTGTGTGCGTGGCGGCACAGTCATGCTCAATGTGCTACCTGTGGGTGTGTGTACTTCAACGTCCGAGCCTAGTATTAAATTCCAAATGTCCACTTTGCGTTCGCAATGCAGATTGAATCCGTCACGATGCCAAACTGGGTCTGGATTGATTCTGTACTGCACAATCAGGTCCATACCCCCAGGTGCAATACCACCGTATTGCACATTGTCGCCATCTTGAATGGATCGAGGAATGTCAATCTGTACTGTGGTAGTGCCCACAGCGGTGCTCACGCTCACAGTTTTTGCACCACCGCGTATGGCATCAGCCAGTGATATCCACAAGTTCATGGTGACTTGTCTACGCTGTTGCTGTTGTTGGGCATGCATCTGCTGACCAAACATCTGGCTGAATATGCCGTTGAGATCAAACGGATTGCCCGGGAATCCGCCACCAAAATGCTGTGTTTGTTGTTGTGGATTGTTGTAGGCTGCTCGCTTTTGATCGTTGCTGAGCGTTTCGTAAGCAGCTTGTATTTGTTGGAATTTGGCAGTGTCGCCACCTTTGTCAGGATGATGCTGACTGGCCAGGCGGCGATAGGCCTTTTTTATATCATCAGCAGACGCTGTGCGCGGTACACCCAGGGTGTCATAATAATCACTCATAGTATGTAATTATACACACACCGGGGCAGTTGAGCAATTAATGTTGACTCATTTCTTTTCAGGAACTGGGGTGCCTTCAAGTTTTTCGTGTTTCTTCATGGTCTTGCATGTTTGTTTGACTTTGCCAGATTTGTCCTTGACCAGCTCTCCGGCTTTGTCTCGAACATCCACACACACCTGCGTGGTTTCGGCGTGAGCCAGGCTGAACACGGCAAGTGCAATTAGTACAAATAGTTTTTTCATATGTTGTCCTTAAATTTCTGGGAAGTCAGGTTGTGGAGGTGCTTTTTTTCCTCCCCATCCTGTGGTAACCGTTCCCGCTCCAAAGCCTGGATTGCCACCAAAGCCTGTTGGGACGGCACCGAAGGAACTGGCTGAGCCGTATCCGGCTGCAACGGGTGCGGCATTGTATCCATTGTTCATTCCTCCAAAGTTACCTGATTGACTGCCTAGATTGACTGAGTTTTGGGCACCTGGTGGAATGTATGTGGTACCTGCATTGGGCGGCAATTGTACTCCACCATTGTTGGCACCGTTTAGTTTTTCCTGTGTGCGGCCATACGCTGCAATGCCCAACACAGCACCCATGGCAATGTGGAACAGTCCTGCACCTTGCAGTGTTAATGGTTGCCATTGTGTGTTTACTGATCCGTGGCTTAGGCTTTGCAGCAGACTCCACAGTATAGGAGCAATCACAAAGTCAAAACTGCACACCACCATGTACATCCAGCCCATCATCGGACGCCATTTTGAATTCATCCAATCTTCTTTTTTCTTTTCGCTTTCGCTTGCGACCGGCTCTTGCCAATTTTGGTCAGCCATGATTATTCTCCTTTTTGGCCAGGGCTGATTGTATTTTTTCTTGAACAATTTTAGCCCAAAATGGTTGTGGAAAATTCCACCCTATAAATGCACCTAGTGCAATCCAGATCAGTGTGTCTAACATGTCAAACTCCCATCACATGTAATGCATGTTCATAATGGCTAATTCGGTCTTCTAATCCGATGTAACCGCCATTGATGGCCCGTGTGAGCCCTTTGATATCGCCGGCGTCGGCAAAACGATTCAAGTTGTTGGTTTCCCAAAACCAACAGGCGCTTTGTACAGCACCTTCAAATGTGCTCAGGTATTCGCTGGCTTCTTCTACAGGAATACCCAGGCTGCCAGCAAAGAATGTGTAGTTGTCACGCCCTGTGAGTTGAATCAACCCGCGGCCGCAAAAACGATATCCATCGCCCGAAGCTTCGTCGCCATTACCCATTCTGCTGGCATAAACTCTGTTGGCAATCTTTTCGGGGCGCTTTTCGTATTGCATAGCCATGTCCATTGTAGGGAAATACTTGCCAAATGTTTTCATTAGGCTAGCTGCTTTGTAGTTAAGATTTTCTTTGACAAAAACAAAATTTCCCGACTCGTGGGCGCATTGTGCTACAAATGCTGCCACCCGTGCAGGTGTATTGATTTCGTAGTCGGGCAACAATTGATCAATGGCTTCGTGCCAATGGTCGATGTGGGGATTTCGAACCATTTGTTTCAGTTGACTCAATTCCAGGATTGAATTGCTCATTTCACTTCCTCCCATATTTGCTTTTGTCGTGTGTACCATTCTTGCCAGGCTTGTGTTTGCGCTGCACATTGGTAATAGGTTGTGTAATTTTCAGTCACAGTTCTAGTGAAATCCACAATTGTGACCTTTTCACCTGCGACAGTTTTTAATTCGGGACACTTGACCATTAGCACATCTGGTGCAGATGGAAATTCTGTTGTGATAGGTACTGCGGTACATCCTGTTAATAAAAATGCCAATACTATAAAAAGAGCAAGAATAAACCATTTTATCAAATTCATTTCTTTTCTCCCACAGGCCGATTGACCGCAGCGGCATTGTGTGTGTTCACAATGATGTCAGGAATAGGACAGTTCTCTACAAACCTGATCACTTCTTGATTTTTAACAACTTCTCTGTCTAGATATCGCACAATGTCATCACCGCGTTCTTTAATTATCTTGGTCTTGGTAACTATTTTGGTAACAATTTCGGTGTTGACTTGGGCGCTTTGTTTTTCAGCCTCAGCCACTTTGAGTTCTAGTTCGGCCACACGCTCGCGCCATTCAGATTCCACTGCGTAACCGCCGCGCCAGTACACTCCAATGACCAGTAGAGCGATGCCCAGGACCTGTGCGGGCAACCGATATTGGTTTAATAGCGGTACGGTTTGTATAAAAAAAGCAGCCACGGTGAGCAAGAAGCCTGCTGCTAGTAAACTGTTACAGATCCATAAGATTAATGTGTCGGGTAATAAATGTAATATCCACATGTAGATATTTATCTACGGACATTATTCTAACCCCATGCTTTTGCGTATGTTTGTGGCGCTGATACTGTGTGTTTTTTCGTCAAATGTTTCTTGCTCAATCTTATACCCTACATCACGCCCGTAGGTGATATTTACAATGTTGGGCACAATTTGTATCTCGTATTGCCCCTGATATAACGGATCTAGATCTCTGCGTATATTATTCTTCACTTGATCAATTGCAAAAGGATTGGATCCTTGCCAGCCTTGACAGTCTCTCACTTGGATTACTACTTGACCAGTTTTGGCAATAGCACGTTCAAACAATGCTCTGTGTCCAGCATGCCATGGTTGCCAGCGACCCAGCATCTGTACAGTTTCTTTTTGCCAATCAAACACAGGTCTGCGGCGATTGGCCAGGATGTGGTCGCCAATGAATTCAGCCCACTTGTCAGCATTTTGTTCTGTGATGCGGAAGTCATAAACCTCAGGTGGCACAAACACTTGGTTAGTGTCTTCAAAGCGTCCACGATCAATGGTATCTACCCAAATGGTCCAGTCTGCTTTGAAGTTGTTGCGTTGTTCTGTCAATGGTGCTACAAAGTCGCAGATCACGTAATCGCCTGAGCATTTTAATGCAAATTCGGCCATGCGTAGACTTTGACGGATACGGCCTTCTCGACTAAAATCCCAGTCATTGTAGCGTTTGCGAATTTCGTCAGCGTTGAACCAGTCCACTTGTGAATGATACATACCGGGCATGTGTTCCATGTTTATGGTTCTATACATGGGCATGGTTCTTACACTGCTGTTATCTTCAAGATATTTTTTCAGTGCTGTGGCAAGATAAGTTTTGCCCGAGCCGGGCAGGCCCATGATGAGTATTTTTTGTGGGGTCATATGTTGTTCCTTAAATAAGTTGTTTTAAAAATTCTTCAGTTTGGGCAGTTCGAACGCCAGTGATTTGCAGTGTGGCTCTGGGTACGTGTCCAGCATTGGCTGTGGCGTGCGGCACATTTTGCCAGTCAAATGTGGTCACAGATCCTGCTGCCCACCTGGACCACATGTAGTTGCCATAACTCCAAAAATGGCCCTGTTGCCAGTCTGTCAGTTGCACAAAATAACGCACCACTTGACTGGGATCAGTGGGCATCCATTTTTCTAATTTGTCCAGGTGCAGGTTCCACACTTGCCCAGGATACTGTACGTGTATGCGTGCCATGCAAGACTCCAGTGCAAATTGATCTGCAATCTGCTGAAACACCGGAGCAAGCTCATAGTTCAAATTGCTCACAACATAGTGTTTGCTCATGCCATACGATTCTAAGTCGTATTCTTCACGGTCATGTTCTTCACTGCTGCGAACTTTGGTATCATTGGGTTGACCTCTTGTGCGCCAGGTCACAGGTCGACTAGTTTCTATTGCTGCTGCTAGTTCTTGATCCCAATTGGGTTTTATATGTCCTAAACGTTCAACTCTATCCCATTTTGGATTCCAACGTTCTGTGTCAAAATGATACTGGCTGCGTTGTTTTGTCAATTCCCAATTTGAGTTCATATCACTGTTACCCTCACGTCAGACGTTGCGTAATTTTGTTTATATTCTGCTGGTGGTTGTAGTAGGTTTAGCATGTTGCACAGCATACTATTGTCCAATGGATTGCGTCCAGGATATTTCATTGCGGCGTTTACTATGCCAATATTCTGTTGTTTGATGATAGTGGCCATTGTTTTTAAATTCTTGTAGTGGTCGTGATACAGCGGATAAGTGATGTCAAAATGGCCGCACTTGACCCACCAACCCAAACAGGCATCGTCGGGCCTGTGTACCAATACAACAGGACAGTCGGGCCAACATGCCTTTAAGAAATCAATGTTGTTGGCAAATATATGACTTTTGATAATACGCACACCGTCACCGGTAAATGCACTGTTGAATATATCCTCCAATGCATCTTTACTCAACGCAAACAAGTCAGGTGGTAGATTAAACTCCATGCCAGGATCAAAATACGCACCCAAATGCATAAGTTCCATTTGCCCACTGGCATCGTGATGATAAGTCCTAGCGTCACTGTAATCACTTGAGTCAAGACTTGGACTGTAGTAAATGTTCTTTACTACGCTGCTCCATTTTGAGCCAGGAGCGCCGGCTACAAATATATATTTCATTCAGGTTTGAATCGCTGTGCTATGGGTTGCCATTCTTTGCGTAATTTAATCATACTGTTATTTAATCCCTCAGCTGTGTGCTCTTTGGGATTTGTGAACATCATGTTTTCATTAAACTTTTGTTTGGCTTCTTGACTATTAATAGCAGGAACAAAGTTGGCGCGATACCAGTCTTGTATGTCTTTTGGCGTGCCTTTTGGCAGTATAAGATTCCAGCATCCATACAGGTTTAATCCTGGTGCGTAATCTTTCATTAGTGGTGTTTTTTCCAGGCCATGAATAGGTACTTCACTTGCCAGGCCAATTAACTTTAGTTTACCTGCCAGCACATACGGATATCCCACTGCCACAGGAGTAACACCAAACTCTACATGCCCGCCCATCACATCCAATAGTGCTTGTGCCGGACCTTTGTACATGGCAGTTTCCACTCGATCTCCTGACACATTCAATTTGCTGGTCAAATATTCTACTGCAAGTTTATGTCCGCCACCACCAATTGCAAAATTGATAGGTCGTTGTTTGGATCGTATTTCATTTATTAATTCTTCGGGCGTGTTTACTCGACTACTGGGATGAGCCCAGAATGCCAATGGACTTCGGGCAATGTTAGCAACTGACTCAAACTCAAATATATTATATTTGATCATTTGGGAATACCATACTTCAGCGGTTACCCATTGACTATTACAAGCAGGAACTGACACAGTATGCCCGTCATTGGCCACGGTATTAAAATAATTGGTGGCAAGATTACCGTCGGCACCGGGCCGGTATTCGGATACAAATTTTGCACCAGTGTTCCGCTCCACAATATCTGCTGCAATTTTAAAACTGATTTCGTTGCCAGCACCCGGGCCATTTGGATATATTACTGTGACAGGTTTTGTGGGTTCCCAAGCCGATGCTATTGCAGATGCAAATGCCAATATCGTTACTATAAGTTTTTTCATTTTGTCCTCTAAATTATTTCTTTTTTACTTCAAGGTAATAGAACCCAGGAAATGTATCATCCCAATGACAATCAACAATGGTCAATCCAGCTCTTTCAATACTGGGTCTGAACATTTCAGGACCTGATGCATACGACATTTCTTGCAATAAAATTACACCATCATCATTGAGATGTTCAAGAATATTTGAAAAGAATTCTTGATGAATTTTCCAATCGACATCGGTACAAATTCGGTCTCGGAATGCAATTTGGCTAATCATGGTCTGTATACTCGGATTCCAGTGGGGAGGATTGGCCACCACAAGATCAAATTTCCAATCAGTGGGTAAATCTTTAATTTGTTTAATCTTAGCATAGTTTACTCGTCCTTGATATTGTTCGGGCAAATTTTTAATAGTTTTTTCTACAGCATTTAATGCAGGAGTATAAATGTCAGCTAGATACAGCTGATCACATAACCCAGCGGATAATAAATCAAATCCAATAAATCCCGGACCTGAGCACCATTCAAAACAACTGTTGAATTTTTTGCCCGGATAAATTTGTTGGATAACATCTTTATATCGCATACCAAAATCTTCCCCGCCGCCAGCTAGGCTTAGTTCGTAATAAATTGTAATACCATTTCTGTTTAATTCTTCATTGATCAACATGTCGGGATCTTGATAAAAGTAGTATTCATTTTTGGGAACGCTGTCAGAAAATTTAGAAAGTTGTTTTATTGTCGTAAATTCTTTTGTGTTCATGTAAACTCCTTAAATATGTTTGAAATCAAAGGTATTTACCAGGAATTTTATATGAACACAAAAATTTTCTCCTTAATCACAAAAAATTTGCAGAATGCGTTTATTTTGCCCAAGTACAGCAAAATTTCTATCACTGAAGATACTGTGGTGGATCAGTTGCCTTGGACACCAGCTCGCTACAGCAAATTCAAAGATGCTGTGGCAGCTGAACTCAGTTTGCCCTGTGAATATCGTGGCACCCTGAGAGAAATTGTGGCAGATCTGTCAGAACGTTACACACACAGATTTTTCGCTGAAATTTGGAAACCACGCACAGGCGATTACGAGCACACAGGATGGAGTCTAGTGGATGAAATCAATGCGCTTGATCCTGAATCAGTGCTGGATGTGGGCTGCGGTTATCATCCTTTTAAAGGACGTATACAAAATCTTGTGGGCATTGACCCTTACAACGACTGTGCAGATTATGAAGTTGATATACTAGATTACAAAGTAAAACCCGAAAGCCATGATGTGATCATTGCGCTTGGGTCAATCAACTTCAACAGCAGAGATGACATTGAGCAACGGTTCAGTCACTGTGTCAGTATATTAAAGCCTGGTGGCTCATTTTTTCTACGAGCCAATCCAGGAATTCTGCATAAAGCTGGTCCATACGTTGATATATTTCCTTGGTCATTCGAAGTGGTTAATGAATTTGCTGAAAAGTATAATTTAAAATTGGAGACATTCAAACGTGACACCAATGATCGATTGTACTTTGTTTATATAAAAAAGTAAAATTATCTGCCAGCCGCAGCCAATGCTGCACCGCGGTTGAAACTGTCAGACCAGCTGGCAGCATGAATGTTACCGCGGGCCTTGGACCAACGGTATCCAGCTCTGTGTCCTGAGCAATCTTTGGTGCAAGGTGATCCTAAGAAACTCAATTCATCCAGCTGCTGTGTGGGCTCCAAGAATGTGGCAGCAAACTGATGGCACAGTTCATGCAGTTTGCGATTTCTTGTGCATTCGGTGTGGAATCGCTTGTGCCCAACTCTTTGTGTGGGGTCTTGATACCCACAATACACTTTGTGTATGCCGTGTTCATGCAAGAGATCAGTACAAGGAGTGCCGTCACGTTCATCCATGTGTTCGCTGCAGGGACTGAGTGTGGTGATCACTATGCTACCCCGCGGCACAACGCCAAACTGTTGAGTGTATGCATCAATGGCAGCACGTTCGGCATGCACACGGTGTCCAGTCTCGCTGGGATAATTGATGCCGGCTATGCATTGATTGTCAGGGTCCAGCACCGCAGCAGCCACCATGCCCAGGTCAGGATTTTGTTGTTGCCCGCGAATGACCATTTCGCATAACTGTGCAAGTATGCGATCTAGTTTGTCGTGGTCGTGTATTTGGAAATCTTCAGCTCTCATTGCAGTTTAAATGACATACCAATAGGAATAAGTCTAGTGGATCTACGCACCAGGCGTTGTTGACGTTCAGATGTTTGTGGTGTATTGGGACCTGCAGGTGCATCAAGTCGAGCAGGTGCGCCGGGCAGTGGACGTATAGGGCGGCCGTTGGCAGTGCGTTTCATCGCGGTTGCACTGCTGTGGGCATGTGACGATACTGACGCGGACCATTGGATGGTGCCGCAGGCGGCGGCGTTGTGACACCAGCCAGTCGACGCATGGCTGAGAGTGAATCTTCTGCTACGCTTTCGTTTTTTGCTGTTTTAGCAGCATCCTTCCAGGCCTGTGCTGTGGGTGCCTTGGGACTGCTGGCAGGTCTACTGGTGCCTGCTGCCTTGCGCTTGTTCACATTGTAATACAATCCATGCTTGGCTTCTTCTTCTACACTTTCGTTTGGCACACAGTTACGAACTTGTCCACCATTCTTACCTGTCTTGGTGCCTTCAGCGTGTTTGCCCGGCCAACACTTGGTAACACCATTGGCGTCTTTTGCACCTTTGGCGATCTCGTTGAGACTGCCATGTGTTTGACACATGCCGCAGTCTTCGCACACCATTTCCATTTCAATTGATTCGTTGTGTTTCTTTTTGCCGGCACAGTGCGCCTTTTGGCTGAAACCTTTGGGGTGGCTGCAATTGATACTTGATTTGTATTTCTGACTCCACTCCTCCGCCATACCTTTTTTAGCAAAGCCAGGATTCTGAAAACTGCCTTCGATATACCAATCCATATCGTCATCGTTTAGTCGACAATTTAATACTTGAACACTATAGCCTTGGTCATCCAACCAAGCCTGTGCTTGTTGGATCATGTATTCTTTTGGCACTTCACTATCAAGCACACCAATACTAGTACCGCTGACGTCCATGTCTTGCCACCATCCATCACCTACAATGTCAGTCATTTCATCGTCTGTGTACCAGCGTCCTGATTCGCCGCCACCCGATCCCTGAGAAAATTCGTTTAACGAGCCTTCCGCCACACCTTGCTTTTTGGCATCATTGGCAAACTGTTTTTTAGTAGCAGCATTGATGCCTTTAAAACGCTTGTGGCCGCGAGAAAAGTCGCCAGTAGCATCGGCTTTTTTGGCATCAGCCGCAGCAGCAGTTTTGTACTGTGAAAGTTTTTCATTTCCAAATTCGTTTAATCTCATATCAACCCCGCAATAGATTGCAATGCTCGCACATCATCCTGCACTTCATGTATGCGCTTGGGAGCGATCCCAGCAGCAATGCGCCATTCGTTAAGGTCACCATTGGTAGTGCGACGATATTCATTTGGCGTCATTGGCACTGTTTTTGCAAAAGCTTCTTCTGACCAGGGCCAATGACGATTTTTGTAGTGAACTGTCCAGTCTTCGGGATCAAATTCTGTTAGTGTGCTGAGATCGTCCAACAAGATCTGTATGTTCTGTGCTGCGGTGCTGCGTCTGCGTATTTCCACATACACCAAATAGCGTGATGGTTTGATTTCGCCGGGGCTGCGATCAGCGTCAATCACAAAGTCATAGCCCTTTTCAAACCAACCCATCAGGTCCTTGGCAGCTTGCAAATCACGCACAAAAAAGCTCAACACAATGATGTCTTCGTCGTCGCCCATTTTGCTGCTAAATTCGTCCACATGCATGGTGGGCTTCATGATGCCGTCGAGGTCTTTGTATTGCAGGCCTTCAGCCAGCATTTTATTGTGGTTGTGGTTCATTGGAGCCTAGTTCCTGTTGTGCTTTTTCACTGTCCTGGTCACTTTGTACAGCATCTTTGTCTAGATCCTCATCGTATGCTGCATCCAGTTCGTCTAGATCAATGTCCTGATCTTCCATTTCAATTGAGCCTGTGCGTATGTCATTCATCAAGGCCTTGGGCATGGTGATTGAAACTAGCCATACATCTTTGGTCATGAGTTTGGCTTTGTGTGTGCCCGGAACATAATCTGAAGGATCAGTGATTTTTACAGGGATCTTTATTTCTTTGCGTTGATATTCCACTTTGCAATCAAATGGCAGCAACCGCCTGGCACCACGTGGATCGGGCATGAGTTTTTCTGGCCACATGAATGTGCATTCCACTCGATATTTACCAATTTCTGGGCCAGCCACCAGTTCGCCAATTTCCCAGTTTTTAAATGCGTATAGATCCACTTCGTCCAGCACACGCTCAAAGTCCAACAGCGTGGTCAAACTGCCGTCGCTCATGTAGATGTCGCGGATGTTGTCGGCCACTTGCCAGTAGTCGGTGTGGTCTTTAAAAAGCTCTTTATCCATGCTTTATTTATGCACTGACCCAGATGCACTCAAGTTGTTGTGAATCATGTGCTAACCGCTGCCTGGTCTGTATTTAGTACCTGTATTTTGAATATCAGTCAGCACATTTATTAGAATCTGCGGCCGTAAATAGGCATGTCCGAGAGGACATTTACCAGGAGAATTTGATTTGAGTAGAAACCGCGCCGTTAAAGCACAAAACAAACGTATGATTCAATCTGTAGAAAACACCATTAGTTTTAACCCAGTATCTAAGGCGACACCACGTCGCATAGACTTGATCCCTCGCACACGAAATCAAGAACGTCTGGTGTTGGCACTACAAGATAACGATCAACATATTGTAGTCACTGCAGGTCCTGCAGGCACAGGTAAAACATACTTGGCCATGCAGGCAGCAGTAAAAGCACTTAGAGAAGGAGCATGTGATCGATTGGTAATGACTCGCCCAGCAGTGGGAGTAGAAGGGGAACAACATGGTTTCC
>Ga0209190_1000840_pt1 | contig 22002 bp, 28 predicted proteins | sample M_140205_XF_Meta_FD_187315 | JGI IMG/M metagenome (GOLD analysis project Ga0209190, IMG submission 187315) | Freshwater microbial communities from Lake Montjoie, Canada to study carbon cycling - M_140205_XF_MetaG (SPAdes) (version 2) | ecosystem: Environmental > Aquatic > Freshwater > Lake... | reverse complement strand
ACATTAAGGCTTTGCCAGGTGCAGATAGTATGTTGGTGTCCAAATTCCTTTCGATCCCCAAAGTATACACCAACATCTAATCCAATATTGATATAATCCTTCTCAGTCTGTGTCACCAGGCTCTTGTTGGGCACAATAACAATGCTGCGGCCGTAAGGTCCAACCAGGCAACTTAGCGCAGCAGTCATGATAGTCTTACCGGCACCCGTAGCAACCTCTTGGATGCACTGTGGGTTACTAAGAAAGTTGTTGATGATCTCAACTTGATAATCTCGTAGCTGAATCGGCACTCCTGCCTGTGGGTGCCCTTTGGGCCAACAACGATCCTTAAAGGTATCTTCTGTGGCTAGTACAAACTCAAAAGTTCTAGTGTACTCGCGACGATCGTCAAGTTCAATTTCATAATTGTAGTCGTCGAGTATGGGGAGAATCTCGGGTAGTAAATTAGTATAAGTGCTACCGCCAAGTTGGAAATAACTAACTTTGCCGTCCCATCGACCCAGTCTCACAGCTGGTAGATATCGTGCATACGGAACATCATATTTGAATTTTTTAACTAGAGCCTTGCGAGCATCAAGATCAAGTCCTTCAATTTTTATATTCACTTCGTCGCAAATAACTAGAGTAGCTTGTTTCATTATATTATATATCCATGATGTATTGATCTATAGTAACATATGTATCAAGCAAAGTCAAAAAAAAGACACCGTTTTACGGGTGTCCCATAAAGGATTGCCCTGTAACAGGCAGTATGATGCTTATTCGTTACGCATGCAAGTGCATTCAGCCAGCGACTTCCAGTTGCTTGGGGACACTTTGGTCAAGTCAGCAATCTTCAACGCCATGCGCAAACTCACTTCACGCAGGCGCATGTGATTGTCAGTCATGAACTCAATGATCGCGTCGCCCAGTTCCGGGGTAAAATCATAGTCCTGAAACAGGCTGCCCCTACGAAAGATCTGTTTGATGCGCAGGATCTTATCACGCATAGTGTTCAGCGTAAGATCAAGAAAGTGACAACGACTCTGCAAAGCTTCCAAGTGGTCTTGCAGTCGCTTGCTCTTGAGGTGATCAAACTTCAAGTTGGTGATAAAGATCACAGAACCCTTGAAGTCAAACTGATCTGGCACTCCCTCGCGACGCAGCATGTTGCTGTCAGCATTCCAATGTATGCGACGCTTCTTGCCCGAGTCCAGCGCAGCCTTGAGAATGTTCAGTGCAACATCATCAAGCAGGATGCTGTCGCAGTCGTCAAACACCAGCACGTTCTTGGCATCACTGTGTTTGTACAGAGTGCAGTACAGGCCAATTGGGGTCATTGCACCCTTGATGACTTCGTACTTGGGTTTGCGATTGCCCACAACGTCAAACAGACCAGACTTCTCCAACTGATGCTCAACACCGTAGCTCTTGCCCACGCCCGGGGGACCCACCACGATCATAGCACGGATGTCGCCGGCAATTGCAGCCAGTGTCATCTCATCCAGCATGTTAAACCGCGTTTCAATACGCGCCATGATCTCGTCGTCAGTTTCTTGCGACACTGCTGACATGGGAGTCAATGTGGCCTGTGCCACAGGAGTAGCGGATCCGGTAATAATCACGTCTTCAATTCCGTTCACTTTAATACGCACAACATCAAAATCGGGACCAAAGTACCCGTTGCTCTTGACTGTAACAAACCCGCCGCGGGCGCCAACAGTAAAATCCTTGACCAGCTCAAACGATGCATTCTGCACCGGGGTATTACGATATGTACCTTTAATCACTTGAACTTGGGTCATTTCTTGCTCCGTTTTGCTACAGTAAATACATTATAGCACAAGCTGATTTATTGGGCAACCGCTTCGGTACCGCACAGCACCATGATTCGCCCGGGATAACGAGCGTCAAACATCATTGCCCCTTCCTGCACGGTGCTAAAGGGCTGATCAAATTTCTCACTCTTGCCGTCCCAAACCCGGCTAATGCCCCGGCACTTGATGACTTCGTTTTGCACTTCGGTTACCACGCCGATCATGTAGCAGTCGTACTGCCCGGCAAAATCCAGGGCCCGAATAACATCGCCAACTTCGGCTACTTGAACTTTAGACTTCAGCATTTCCGACTCCTTGTTGCTAACTGTATAAAGCTATTATAGCAGAACGGGAATTATTGGTCAACCGACTTCGTCCTCGTCGATCAGCAAGCGATCAGCTGGCTCGGTGCGCCACCGCAGCTGGATGGGCCGGTCCAGAATCAGCAAGTGTTGAACCTTGCCTGCGCCGTACTTCACTCGGCTAGACTCCACAGTTCCGGTCACCTGCTGCCCTTGGTACATTGCAGTGATTTTCTCGCCTTGCTTATTCCAGTTCATCGCTTGCTCCTTGTTCCTTACTGTATTCATACATTATAGCACGGGTGCCATTTCTGGTCAACCAAAGGAAAACCCACAGTGATGTGGGTTTGTGATTAGGGCAAAGCCCGTATCAAAATAATGGCAAAGGGGACTCGTACCCTGGCTCAATATTGATTGAACATGTAAATGTTGACCCGTCTTGAATTTGCCACCACCATTGTCCTCCAAAATCAAGCAGATTACGTTCATAAGATACACCATCAATAACAATATCGGTCAACGGATCAATAATAGGTGTTGCGTCGGCTGTAAATTCCCGATGGTATTCTAGATTACGAAAAATATCTGCAGTGGCATCAGATATTGAATAGTTACCCTTGGTCAATGATAATAGCAAGCAGCCGCCAGTGACAGTAATACTCATTTGCTTGAGTCCGGTATAGTCTACATCTTCAGTAAATGAGAATAGTTCAGATTCTACTTTTAGTGCAGGTGATGGTTGGCTCGGCACTGCTGTGGTCAACGTCGGCACAGGTCCGTTATACACTTGCACACCATCAATCATTGCAACTATACTCACTGTGCCTTGCTCGCTATACCCAGAACCAAATTGTTTAAAAGTACGATTCGTCATTGATTTCTCCAACTGTTTTATTTATCCCAACCTCGATTCCAATAATTGACAATAATTTTATCTGTTACTTCATGCGGTTTAGGGCTGCCGTGAAAAATCATCACACTGGTCTTGGGGTCTAGTACTGTGCCAGTATTGGGTCGGCGATAGGTACGTGTTTTTATATCGAGCCCGCCATCTTTGATTTGCCAACGCCAGCTTTGTACAGCATCACTATCAAAGAATCTACGGTCTTTAAAGTCAACTGCTACATTTAAAAAATCCTGATCGCCGTGGAATTGATTGGCAGTGTCAAGAATATTGCGACTCTGAAAGCTGGTCCAGATACGTTTCCACCGTTCTGTGTCCCAGTACATTATGCTGGAGTTTAAGCCGGTCCAGGAGGGTTTCCAAAGATGTCTAAGTCCCGTACTGCCCAGAAGTGTCGAGGGCTTAGTCCCCAGATCCAATCAATACTGCCGGTGATCACCACGTCAAGATCCATGTACAACAGGTTCCCAGGTACATGAGCCGGATCAAACATCTGCATCTTGTACCACCAGGCCTTTTTTGGACCACTGATACCAGGCCAGTCGACTAAGTCGTGCTTGATCATCGAGGCCGGCACCGATCTTGAAGGCTCAGTAAACACATGAAACTTTACGTTGTGCTGGGTGTTAACTTGCAGCATATTGTACAAGTTTTCAACATACCGCCAGTCATACATGTTTCCGTGTATCACGCAGGCAAAATTCTTTTGGTCAGCATGATTCTTATGTTTCTTCATTTTGTATTTACATCAAAAAGTACACATATAAATAGAACAATGAAAACTATCGTTCTTGCAACCGGTGGATTTGATCCCATCCACTCGGGACACATTGCATATCTTAAGGCCGCACGTCAATTAGGGGACATTCTTGTAGTTGGTGTAAATTCAGATGAGTGGTTAGCTCGCAAAAAGGGACGAGCATTCATGCCAATCTTAGAACGCACTGAGATTGTGCAGAATATCAAAGGTGTAGATTTTGTAATCACATTTGATGATCGTAACGACAGTGTACGGCATGCCATTGAAATGGTGCGTCAGAGCTATCCACAGGACAAGATTATCGTGGCCGATGGTAATCAGCGCACAGACAAAAATATGCCCGAGCTGAGATTAGCAGACACTAATTTAGAATTTAAGTTTAACGTGGGCGGCGTGATTGAGAAAAACTCCAGCAGCTGGCTACTGGAAGAGTGGCGTGCTCCCAAAACACGCCGCATGTGGGGACATTATTGTGTAGTTCATGATTCACCCGGAGCCAAGGTCAAAGAACTCACAGTAGAGCCCGGGGCAGCGTTAAGTATGCAAAGACACCAGGATCGCGCCGAATTCTGGCTTGTGACCAAAGGCGAAGCTAGCGTATACACGCTTGATGCCAGTACCGATCTAGAACTGCAAGGACGGTATACTCAGCATCAATACTTGCATATTGGACTACACTGTTGGCATCAGTTGGTAAACGAAACGTCAAGTCCATTAACTCTGATTGAGATTCAATACGGTAGTCGTTGTACAGAAGAAGATGTAGAAAGAAGACTATGAAACCCATTCCAATTTTCATTGGGTATGACCCACGTGAAGCAATTGCATTCCACGTGTGTGCAAACTCTATCATTAGGCACGCAAGCAGACCGGTTGCCATCATCCCACTGGCTCTGAACTTGTTCGACGACTACAAAGAAACACACACCGACGGCAGCAATCAATTTATCTACAGTAGATTCCTTGTGCCTCACCTTATGAACTTTCAGGGGCATGCAATCTTTATTGATGGTGATATGATTGTGCGCGAGGATATTATCAAGTTATGGGACTTGCGTCGCTTGGATCTTGATGTACAAGTGGTCATGCACAACTACAAGACACGCATGACAGAGAAGTATCTAGGGGCTAAAAATGAGAACTATCCGCGCAAGAACTGGAGCTCGGTAATTTTATGGAACTGTAACAGTTTTCCTAACCGTAAGCTTACGCCAGAGTTTATTCAAAAGTCTACCGGGGCCGAACTACATCGTTTTACCTGGCTGCAGGACGAACGAATTGGAGAGCTGCCCCCGGAGTGGAACTGGCTGCCTGACGAGTACGGCCTCAATGAGGATGCCAAACTGTTGCATTATACCCTAGGCACGCCTTGCTTCCACGAATTTGCCACTACCAATCAAGGCAGTGAATGGCACCGGGAACGTATGCTAACAGAGTATTGTCAGCAAAGATCAATCGAATGAACTGGGAACAGGTAGGATCATCGTATATTCCGCCTCCGCCTCCGCCTCCGCCACCACCTCCGCCACCGCATGTGTTTGACATGATACCGCCAACAGTTAAAACACTATTCGATGACATTCTCAAATATCGAGTCGACCCGGCCGGCACATATTATGGTATAACACTAGACGTTTTAGTTAATCAGCTAACACAGTTAGACAACAGTGCGGCTGCGGCAATCGGAACAGACGAAAAAGATACAAAATTTGAGAGTAAGGGCAAAATGTACGATCCATTTTTGCAAAGTTTTATACTGGGATCTGGCGGACAAATTTCTGACTGGGGAAAACACAGTGCCAGCATGGCTCCAGCGGTATTTAGAGGCATAACCAAACGCAAAGAAATGGAGATCTGTCGTTCTGTTGGCCGCGACTTTTACTACATAGACACAGGATATTTTGGCAATGGTCGCAAAAAAATCTATCATAGAATTACTCGTAACGATGTACAAAACTTTGGACCCATAATTGAAAGACCCGGGGATAGGTTTGGTGCCACTGGTGTAAAATTAAGAAAATTTAGAGGCGGTAAGAACATATTGCTGGCCCCGCCCAGTCAAAAACTATTGAATATCTACGACATCAATCTTGAAGAATGGCTAGAACAAGTAAAAACAGAGATTGGATCAGTTACAGATCGACCCATTGTTGTAAGAACCAAACAGGGACGTAGTACCAGGGTCAATGATGATACCATGGAAATGGCCCTGGACCGCGACGTGCATTGCCTTGTGACATTCTCCAGCATTGCTGCCGGCGAAGCATTATTGCACGGTAAACCAGCTATCACACTTGGTCCCAATGCTGCTGCTGCGCTGTGCAGTCAATCAGTTGCGGAGATTGAAAATTTAAAAATACCCACACTGGACGAAGTAGACGCCTGGGCGCGACACATGGCCTATTGCCAATTTACTGAAGTAGATATGCGTGATGGCACAGCCTGGCGTATACTGAACGAACATGCATGATGTTGTTGTTTATCTAAGTTCGTTACAAAAACAAAGTCCCGGTAGAAAAGTTGATACCTTGACCGCGTTTGCGGATGGCGCACGATCTCACGGCGCCACAGTACACATAGAAAAACAAAATACATATACTCCTTCGAAGTTGGCCGTAATATTAGGGTGGGCCAGTCCTCAACAACACACACCCAACATAAAACTACGAGCACACATAATACAACAGCAACAGCAGTCGGGCAATCACACAATGTGTATTGATGCAAATTGTTTCAAATTTGCAGACCATGACAGTCGGTATCTGCGTTACAGTATAGGCAGTCCGTTTTACGACACCGGCAACTATGCTAATAAAAATTCAGACTCTGCCAGATGGAAGCAGTTGTCAAAAGATCTCGGAGTCAGCGTACATGATTGGCGTGCAACTGGAAATTATATACTGTTGCTGATGCAACGAGACGGTGGGTTTACCATGAAGGGCCTGCATCCGCTGACCTGGACTGAACAAAAAATAAAACTTATACAGCAACATACTGACATGCCCATTTTATTACGCCCGCATCCGGGAAAAATGGCCGATCCAACTGCATTGATACAACCTGGAGTCACAGTGAGTGATCCAACAAAAAACTCTTTATTGAAAGATTTGAAATATGCCGCTGGCGCTTTTGTGTTTAACAGTAGCAGTGGGGTAGCCGCAATATTACGCGGAATTCCGTTGTGGGTAGATGATCCCAGCAGTGTGTGTTGGCAAGTGGCCAACACTGATATTGGTACAATTCACAATCCTGTCATGCCCGATCGAACACAATGGTTGAACAATTTAAGTGCATGTCACTGGACCGACGAGGAAAGCCGCCAGGGCCGTGTATACCAGAAATTTTTACCTTACTTGGGCTGATACCAGTTGTTGACGGGATGATTGCAATCTCTAAACCACCAATATAAATCAGGTCCGGTCCAGTCACTGAATTGTTCTTGATACCATTCTACAGTTCGATGGGGATTGAGGTAAGCAGGATCATAAATGCGTTTTTTAATCTTACCTGGGTTACTATGAAGCCCTATAAAAACAAATTTAGTTGCATAGTTCATGAATTTGTGTTTGATCCAAGACATATCAGCATCAGGAATGCCGCCCAGCACTTGTGTACAAATAACAGCATCAAATTTTTGTCCAACAGGTTCTTGATCAAACTTTGGCACACAAGGATCATATTTGTAAACTGATTCAGCATTGATTCGAGTCTGAAAAGTCATTGGCTCAGACATGGCACCGCCAGGCAATCCATATGGTACTACATCGGTATATTGTTGACCTTTGCCACAGCCATAATCTAACACAGTTCGGGAGGCATAACGATCCATGAGAACTCGTATGTAATTGTGATAACTCTTGCTGTCGTTGCCGGCCCAATTTTTGGGATTGTTCTTTTGAAACTGCTGTCCTAATTCAACACTTTGTTTATAGTAGTCTGATGGGGTGATCATTTTTTAAAAGCGCCCACTTGATCGTGCCACTGGTCAGTTGGCTCGGTCCAGGCATCTACTAATTCTACTTTGCCCCATTTGGCCAACGCCGCATAAGCATCTGGATAAAACCGCCAGCAATCCACAGGGTATCTGTGGACTTTACCGTGCATCGGAGCAATTAAAAAGATGTATCCGCCCGGACGCACCACTCGAACCATTTCTAAAAAACTCAACCAGAAAAATTCACAGTGCTCAAACATCTGTCCAGACACCACAACATCTGCGTAGTTATCATCCAACGGAACTTTGTATGGGTCATCAAGTACAATAGACACCCCCGGTCCTGCTTGCAAATCAACTCCATAGTATTTTATTTTTTCATTGGCCTCAACTAATTCGTAATAGGTGCCGCGATTTTTAATATTGGTACCACCAAAGTCGAGTATCTTACATTCGTTGCCGACAAATTCGTTGGTGACATATTTGTCAAATAGTGTTTTCATATTATTCATTGAAGTTTGATGCATAAATTTTCCTATTATTTTGTTGTTTTTAAAAGTCAGAGTCGTGACGTTTTTTGTAGATCGTCGAATGCCCTTTTCGAATTTGTCCGGGCGTAGGATCAGTATAATAATAAAAAGCCAGACTTTTTCTAGATATAGTTTCGGGGCAGGCAAGAGGGTCCGGGTGGCCGTGCCACGAATTTTTGGTGGTATTAAAAATAACTACTCTATTAATTATTGGCAAAATAGATTTTTTTAAATTGCCCATCTCGGTGTCCCAAAGATCTAACTTCCCGTTATATTCTTCTTCCCAGTTGTCGTTAAGATAAATTAAAACATTTATTCTTCTATCTTGGTTTGTGATAGGATGTATATTGAAGTCTACGTGCATTTTTAAAAATCCGCCTTTCTTGATTTCGTGGGGGCCACCACCTTCGAAGTAAGGATCTGATTTTATGTTTTTGATGCCAGTTAAGTTTTCTAAAAATTTACAAAACGCTAAACTGTTTAGTTCCTGACTAAACTCTGCAGTTAACGGTTCGAATAATTCTAATTTTTCAGGTTGCCTAAAACTTAACTTGTTTAAAGTTGTATCGTTTGCCTTCCCTTGCATTTTTTCTTGCATTTTTGGAAACTCCAACGAAATTTTTCTTAGTGTGTCTATGTCAAATAAATTATCCAGAACAATATGTGGAAAAGGAGAAGCATTGATATATTCTTGATGTTTTTCTGTTCCTAAATTGAACAAAATTTCTGCATTAAACTGCTTCATAGATTTTCCTATTTTATTCCTATTACTCTGCTGTCTGACGCAGTTTTTGCATATATGTTGTTTTCGGATCTAACGGTGCTAAACCCTGCTTCGGTAAACAATCGAATCATTGATGCCGCACTATATCCATAGGCATGCATCATTGCTCTATTCTGATATCTGCTATTACCAAAGATTGAATTAATAGTTTTCTTCAAAATTCGTCGATCATCTGAGATCAACGAGTCTGGATTTTCGGCTATGAATGTACAGGCCTTTAACAAGTCTGGCCACTCTACGGCAACCTGTCCACCAGGGCAAAGTATTCTATGCCATTCAGTGAGCATGCCACGAATTTTCCAGTGTTCAATGTGTTCTATTACATGTATACTTAAAATTTCATTAACACAGTTATCAGGAATAGGATACACGTCGGCTATGTCGTGTATTATGATTTCAGGATCTTCGGCACAGTATTCACCATCTACATTGAGATAGTCGGGCAATTTTACTGGACCGCATCCTAGATGTAATCGAATAGGTATTTGATTTTGGATACAGTTTTGTACTTTATCTTTTAGTAGCATATGAAATGTCTTCTATAAATTTTTTACTCAATACTTTGGCAGAATAATTTTCTTCTACGTATTGTTGTCCTTTTGTAATTCTATCAATTACTTGGTCAGGATTTTCTATGGCCCATTTGACACCTTCGATGTAGTCTCCCTGCCAGGTGTATGGCGCAAACTCTTCGTAACTGGCCAAGGGAGTGGTAATTACAAATCTGCCCGAGATCAAACTGTCAATCACACGATTTGCGCTTTTGGTATCAGTTCTTGGGTTGTCAGTTTGCACCGGCATTAGCACTATGTCGCACTGTTCTAACAGTTGTCCTTGTGACTCCCAGGTCCATTCCTTCATGTTCACACGATCAAGATTTATGCCAGATACTGATCCTTTTCGTTGTCTTACCTGGAATTTACTAAGTACTCTATCAGTTTTGGCACTGACCATGGTATAAGAGTAGTTGCATACTTCTTTTTCTAGTCGTTGCCATATTTCTACCATTGGCAAAAATTTAAAACTGCTCTGCGATCCAAACCATAGCAAACTGATGTCAGTACCAGGAGAAAATTTTGGGGGCAGTTTAGGACGCTCAAACGGATCCGGCATCACAATACTGTCTCTTCCAGTGTGCGTTTTCACGCTCACGCCCATTTGAACGCTGTTAACTGAGACCAAGTCTGCAGTCAGACAACACGGTGCGTATTCTTGTTTTTCATCAAATTTGTTATCGCAAAGATCATAAACTGTTTGAGCACCAAGGTCTCGGGCTCTTTGTATTGTGTGTACTTGTGTACCTTTGAGAAATATTATTAAAGTGTCTGCATCTATTTCAGACCAGTCAGTGAGTATTTTTGCATCGTGGCCTTGTTCCAACAATGCTTGGCAAGTTACATCTCCACGTAGTCTATGACTAGCACGTTTGCTTTTATATGCATCACTAAAAAATCTAATTTTCATTGCCATCCCAGGATCCAATCATCTTTAACTTGATCTAACCTGACCATACCCCAGTCCTCTAACAATCCAATTGCGGCAAACTGACCATACTCCTTCGAATACATATCATGCGGCTTTTGTTCTATCACAACAACAGGCCTGCATCGCTGTATAGTTTGCTGGGCACCTTGTAGAACACGATATTCAAAACCTTCGCAGTCGATCTTGATGTAGTCAACATTCTGCAAGATTAAACTGTCAAGTCGGATAATACGTGTATCACCACCGTTACTAGCGGGATCCACATGTGTGTGGCCTGTGTTGCCCTCTGTAATTATCATGCGCACCTGTCCTTCCGAATCACCCAAGGCCACGGTCTCTACCTTGATATTTGATGCAGTGACATTGCGTTCCAAACATTCTCTAAACATTGCCACAGGTTCAAATGCAATCACTTGATCAAAATGTTTTGTTAAGTCACGTGACCACAACCCTACGTTAGCACCAATGTCCAGGGCAGTTCGTTTGTTCTTCACATGTTGTAAACTGAGCAGTCGTACAGGTTGTTGATACTCAGCGGGACCGCCCTTTTTGATATTCTTGCCTAACATTTCTGGGAAATGTGTTTCAATGTCCGGAAAGTACCATCCATATTGTTCACGCACTAAGAGTCTCCTTTAGTATTCGGGCGGCTGTGCCATTGGCTAGTTCTGTAGTATGGAATTGTCCATATGCCAGGTGGCAAGCCCACTTATATATCAGATCGCTGTCGGGTAACCAGGGTGTTTCTATTTTACTTAAATCTGTATTGCAGACTGGTTTTGCAGCATTGGCCGCAGGTGCTATGACAAACGCCGGCACACCTGCTAGTATGCTTTCAGTGGCAGCAATTGAGTTGAATGTGACCACAGCATGCACATCGTCCAGCGCAGACTCTAAGTTATTTGTAACTCTAACTTTTCTATCTGGATTACGTTGACGTATTTCTACTGGACGATCAGTGTGTTGTTTTATTGTGGCTACAGTTTGTGATATCCATTGTTCAAGGTCAATGCCGTAGAATATGCAAGGTTTTTCATCTGGTGCTGCAATCAATATCTTGTTACCGGTACGTCGCCAGGGTTGTATTTTAATTCGTAGTCGTTCCCACCGATCAGCCGAACGTGGTATAATTTTATCGTGCTGCAAGTCATTGAACACAATTCGATGATAGTGTTTCCATCCACTGGGATTGTTAATACTTGCACGATTCCCCATGTAACCTGAATCCATGTACAAAAATGGGCGTTGATCCTGCCAACATTTCTTGATAATCTTATGCTTCATTATGCCACGTACCACAATTGTATTTTGGTCATGCTCGTACTGCCAAGTTTCTAGTGCAGTGGGCACAGACCCAGATCCTCGAGCAAACATTTCTATATACTCGTCTCGGTTATTCTTGCTTAAAAATGTCCAGGTCATTGCCAGTACTCTTCTGTACGTTTTATTTTAAGATCTGTAAGTTTACTACGTTTTAAATCTTTCCTGGCACCTTTGAGATGATCCAAATATGCACCCCATTCCGAGTTGATCAAGGGATGGCCTTCTCCGGTGATCAGATTACCGGACCAATCTAATTCGTTCAGGGTGCATTGTTTTCTCACAGCGTCAAACACAAATGAGTCGTGCCATTCATCCAGGGTGAATATTCCGTTTTCGGCATCATCATAATAGCGTTGAAACAGTTTCAAGAAAGTTCCCACAACCGGCCTAGCAAGATTCATTGCATACAAACCACATTCAGAGTACTTTTGGTTACGTCCCAAAAAGCACAGGTCTCTATCCTGTGGACAAAGCTTACCCAATTGGGCAAGGCTAATTGTGCTGTGGCACACAGTGTCGCCATCCATCCACAATAACCAATCGGCTGGCTGTGTACCGGCGCAATGAAATATTGCATATACCTTGTGAGAAAAACGTACAGCATCCCATTTGAATCCAATTCCGTGCTGTTTACCCCTGGAATCAACTGGCCCTTTTGGCACCTGCCCGACTGCTTTGGGCACTTGACTCCATTGCTTTTTAAATGCAATCAAGTCCGGCGATGCGCTGTTGAGATCAATCACATGCAATCTAGGGTCAAGTTGCAGTACCACACAATCTTCTGCATATACATATAAATCAACCTCTTGCGGCCATGTGGCTAGAAAAGTATCAATCATTTTACTACCGTAATGGCTGTATCCAGATTGATTAAACGTAGTGACTACTGCAAATTTACGAACCATGTTGTTTACCATAATTAAAGTGCAGGGTATTTAACATATGAGATTTGGTATTTTTAATAAATTTGGTGCACTAAACAGTCAGCCTGTATTCGAGGCATTTGAGCGCGGGTTGAAACAATTAGGGCTAGAGTACCAGTCACACAATGTCAATGCCGATGTTGCAGTTATCTGGAGTCAAGTCTGGGCCGGTCGGATGCAGGGCAACCAACAAGTCTGGCAGTACTTTAGAAGCACTCATCGCTCTGTTATTGTGCTTGAAGTAGGACTGCTTGATCGAGGCAAAACCTGGAAAGTGGGAGTCAACGGTACTGGCAGTACTGCATACTGGGGACAAGGGGTAGATGCTAACAGAGTTACCCAATTAGGTCTTGTGTTAACGACCTGGAGAGAGACTGGAAGAAACATCGTAATTGCTACCCAAAGATCCGATAGCGAACAATGGCGAGACCAACCAGATGCAAACACCTGGGTAGCCGATACAGTGAAACAAGTGCAGGCCCGAAGCAATCGACCTATTATACTACGCACACATCCTAGACAACGTGTTGCGCCACCGCCCGGGTGCACATATCAAGTGCCACAAAAGTTGGCCAACAGTTATGATGATTTTGATTTTGATCAATGCTTGCAAGATGCCTGGGCTGTTATCAACTGGAACAGTGGACCCGGGGTGCAAGCTGCTATGGCCGGAGTCCCGGTGTTTGTTGGTGCTGGTAGTCTAGCAGCACCTGTAGGTAATCTGGATCTATCACAAATAGAAAAGCCAGTGCGCCCCGATAGAGCCAACTGGCTTGTTGATATTGCGCATACTGAATGGACAGTAAACGAACTTGCTACTGGGCACCCAATTAAACGATTACTACCCGGATTGTAAGAAACTTATTTTGGATTCTTGTCACTTAGCTTATATAATATAATAACTTGGTCTAACATTTCTTGCAACACAGGGTTAGTTTGTGCTGCTAGACGAATATTGCTCCAAAGCATGTTATCTGCTAGCTCTGCAAGTCTTTCGTCGCGTTTCCAGCCGACTGCTATACGTTCGTTGGGATCAGCACCATGTTCTCTAGCATACACAGTGTTGCCATCTCGCTCGTATACATAAGTTGTGCCAGGCTTAAAAGTGGTCATATCTATTGATGTCCCATCCAGGTCAAGCTGCCATCTAACCAGGGTACTACAAGATCACGTTGCCGCAAGTAACCATGCCTATGAATGCTTGCAATTGCAGTCTCGGGTACTAGATTCTTTTCAACCAGGTCATACCACTTGGTTGTTCTAGGATCCAAGGGCTCTTGTTCACTTTTATAAACAATTGCATAGAGCCAAGGATCATTCTGTTCCTTTTTAAAGAACCCGCTGCGGGTATCCCATCCAGTAACTGCAAGAACATGTATGAGACTTACCATGGTCCAGTTGTAGTAGTGGAAGTCAGGTTGGTCATACTCCTGATCGTTAAACTCCATGATGGTGGTTTGTGGTATTGCTAGAATTAGCATTCCACTGTCACTAACAACTGACCGCCAACTACGCAAGGTTTCAAATGGATTCAACACATACTGGAATGCGTCATGGCACCAGATAATATCATATTTGATTTTATGCAATAGTATCGGGTCTTCAAAATTCTGGGACTTGTACTGTATGTTGCGTGTTTGTTCGGCCACAGCCAGTCTTGGTGCAGTATCTACTCCAGTGCACTGAATGTTTAGAGGTACCGGGTTATCTTCCCGAGTGGTTCTCGAAGCCCACCAGGCCAAGTCCATACCTGTTCCACAGCCCATGTCTACTAGTGTACTAATACTGAGCATGAAGTCGTCAAATTCGTACAGCAAGTCCAAGGTCTTCAAGCTGTGTTGGTGACTCTCTTGTGGATTTCGAAACCCGCGATGTATCATACTTGTACGTCTTCCATTCCGGCTGTGCGTAATCTTACAATGTGCCCCATCATAAAATTCTTACTCTCAAGACCTTTCATGATACCCAACCAACGATTGCGTAGCAGGGCAACTTCGTTGATTAAAGTTTCAAAGTCAATCACTTCTTCCTCGCCATCCACATACTTCTCAGCATCTCTGGATGTCAATGCTCTAGCATAGCTTTCTAAGTACTTTTGAAAGTGGCGTCGGCGTATTTTCCTCAACTGAATGCCGAGAAAATTAAGCACCGCTTCGATCTCTTGCAACTGGTTGAAGCGGTGCTCGGTATTACCAGGAAGCTGTTTGATGTTGGTTTCGACTAGGCCGCTGATGTGGCATTCGCGTTTGGCCGACTCAAGCTCATTTTCATAATGAGCAACAAAGTCAGGAATGTTGGCAAGACTCGCTACTATGCGATTATACCACATTCTTATTCCTCGTATTCGTCGCTGTCGTGATCGTCAAATTCTTCTTCGTCAACATCGTCAACATCGTCAACATAATGCTGTAATGCTCGCTTGACATCACTATCGCCCTTGAATGCCTGGCGAATATCAGTGATATCATAATCGTTATCAATCAACAGGTTGACAACAATATCAGCTGCCTCGTCTCTGTCGACTATGCTGATATAACGCTTGAGCTCTTGCCAAAGATCGTGTGTTAATTCTACTGACATCTAATGTTATTCCTCTTCAGATTCTAATTCAGGTATACTTACCTTTTTAATCTGATTTTCAAAATCAGCCATGACCTTGTCCAGACATCCGTCTGTGTTTGCTTCCCAGGCTTTGCGGAACTTCTTGATGATTTCGCCATCGCCTGTGGTAAACACCAAGCTGTTGCCCTCTTTCTTGAGCATGTTTTTCTTTTCAATCAAGTCGGTGAGACCTGAATAAGGACTCATGCCAGACTCGTATGGAATCTTGACCTGCACACCTTCAAACGGTTTAGCATAGCGGGTTTTCATAACCTTACACGCAGCTCGAATACCCATAACATCAGAGATCTTGTTGCCGTCCTCGTCCTCTTTGAGCTTGAGCTTTTTCATAGCAACCACAATGCTGCTTGCGTATACGAAACCTTGGCCGCCGCTGATCTTGTCATCCGGATCAAACATGTCTTGACTGGCATAAGTGTGGTTAGTACACACTAAGCCCACATTGTAGCTGCCAAACATGTTAACACAGTTACGCACAAGACTAGTAAGTGCCTTAGGCTTACGTCCCATGTCGCCCTTCATGTCGCCTGCGTCGAACTGGTTCACATCTGTTGGGGTTAACAACATGCCCAGGCTGTCAATCACAAACAGAACCTTGGGGCGCTCGCCGTCGGGCAATGCCTTGTAATCTCCCATAAAGGTGCTAATGGTCTTAGCAACGTCATCAATCATGGCCATTGACAGCTTGAGCAATTTACCATCACTAGTGTCAACTCCGAGATCATGCAGCCACTTTTCATCTAGCGCATTTTCACTATCAATCAGCACCACATAGATACCCTGTTCCTGTGCGTTCTTAATAATGTTGCCGCTGCAGATGTAGCTTTTTCCTGCGCCGGATTCACCCGCAAACACAGTGACCTTGCCCAGCGGGACACCTTTGTTGAAGTCTCCAGAGATTAGATAGTTTAAGGCATAGTTGCCAGTTGAGATCCAGTCAGTGGGATCATTGAAACCGATGCTCAAGCCGTCGATGCTTTTGGTAATTTCCTTACGAAACTTGCTTACGTCAAATGGCTTTGCCATGATGTTTTTCCTTTTTAAATGTGACAGTTTTTCTTACTGTAGACCAGGAGTTTCCTGTTAAATTATATTTTACAATAAAAATGTCTAAAAGTCAACTTGATTTTTAGCCGATATTAAATTGCGAAGTATGCCGGATCCATTCACCACTAAAATAGTGATTGTAGTTGTACTCGATTGTGTCTTGTTCTAGCAAATATAAATCATGCCATTCTGCTGGTGTAAGAACACTAAATTTAGCCAGCATTGACAGCATTGCTAGTAGTCGATGTATAGGGTTTGAAATCGTATCAAAGGAGTAATCAAACAAACGAGAATACGGTTTAAACCCGTAATACTTCTCAACATGTTGGTGCCAGCCTGGTTGAGCATAACACACAAATAAACCTCTTGTTGCAATACTCTGCAAGAATTTTTCGGTTACAAACGGATAATAGCTAGTGCCCATCGTCTCGGCAACTACATGAACAAAACTTTGAGTAAGTTTGTTTTCGACCCTGCTCATGTTATCAAGATCAAATTTATTTTGATACTTGAACATATTTGTTGATTGAAAAAAGTTGTGTGTATCGGGTCCAATTAAAAACTTTCGATATAGGTGATCCTCATCACCTACATAATCTTTAATATGCCCGTCTACTTCATCAACTGAGCATGCAAATCCTTTGCTGCAAAAATTAAAATTAAACCACCCCATCCGATGCAGAGCTGCTACTAACAATTTTCGAGATACATGATCAGTAATGTTAAAGCTGCATATAAAATTTTGATAAGATAGATCGGGATGAATATGATACTCGGACAGACTAAACATGGTGTAATGCGACCGATGATCGTACTTAAATCGTAGATGAGGATATCGCTGTGTTAATCTGCCATCGTCAATTTGATGATACCAAACCAAGATATTACTTCCTCGAGTCTGGGCAACTGAATCAAGATAAATTAATGCCGCATTATCTAAATTAGCGTTAAATCCATCAAGATGATCCCCCAAGTACACTGTGTCAGAAATATCCGGTAATGCAATAAGTTCATCGACTGTTTTGTAATGTACTGTTTTTAAAAATTCACCAAGCAAGATTTTATCAATCATTGCACTACTCGACGATTACCATAATATCGATCTGGGACTGTGATATCTTTGGTAACCACGCTTGACATCAATAATTCAACATTATTGCACACTGATACATGATCTTTGATTGCACTACACATACCGATGCTGACATCGCAGCCAATGGTGGATGAGCCCCCAATCACAGTCCCGGGACCAAGAAAGATATTATTTTTTAATTCAGTATTATGTCCGATATTTACACCGTCGCATGTACTACAAAATTTACCCAGTAGAACATTCCATCCCAACACTGTGGTCGGACCAATCACACATCCGGCCCCGGCTCTCAGATCACCAGTTATCACTGCGCTAGGATGCACATAGGTTAACCAGATAATCTGATAATCTGACAATTGATTCAGCCACTTTTTTCGAGTCAGTACATCGTTAAATCCCAAAATACATTGGGATCCAGGTTTGATTGATGCAAATTCAGTGTGCGATAACAGTATGGATTCGTTCAACCCTTCATCAAGCATCCACTGATTAATCTCGTTCGCAGCAGCACCAGTTCCCAGAATATACACCGGGAGATCAGAATTACAGTTAACTAGCATAGTTTTCTAACACAACTGGATCAATTACCCGTTTGTTTCGACTTGTGCGGGGTAATTGATCAACTAAAATTATTTTTTTAGGAACTTGATGACTTTTTGCTAGTTCAAGTAGTTCTGATCTAAGCTGATGTGGTATAATTGTTTGTCCAACTTCTGGGACAACATAAGCAATAGCCTCTTTAAGACCATAGTCGTTATCCACAAACACCACAGTTGACTCTATAATTTTTCCTGTACTTAACAACAAGTTCTCAATTTCTGATGCGCTGGTCCATAGTGCATTAATCTTTACCCACTGGCCTTGACGATTTACAAAATGGTAGTATCCAGCAGCATCAACATAAACTACATCATTGGTACAAAACCAGTTGTTGCTAAATGCACTGTCATCTTGGTTATGGTAACGCTGCGCCATCCTAGATGTTTCAATATACAATACCCCAGGTGTTCCTAGTGTGCATTCGTTGTAATGTTCATCCAACACCTTGACTTGCCACTGGGGCAATAGTTTACCGATAGCAGTGCATTGATCATCAGATATTTCACACTTGATAGGATTAATCACTGTTTCGCTTGATCCATAACTGTTTAACAGTTTAATTCCATAACGTGCCCAAAATTGGCGTGCTAATACCGGTAACAACGGTTCGCTAGCACAGATGGGATGGGTCAGGGTAGAAAACTTAGCAATAGTGTTTTTTCTTGCCAACAAGCTGTACACAGTGGGATTACTAAAAAAGTGAGTTACTTTTTTTGATTCGATTATGTTAATCAGGGCCGCTGCGGTAAGTGCTTGGTCAAACAACACTGCACAGCAACCATGATATAAACTAAACATTATATAATTGCCCAGTGCCCAGCCAAAACTCATTTTTTGAGTGCCCATAAGGATACTAGTTTCATCAACTTGATACAAGCCACTGGTGCTTTCGATACTGTTAAAAAATAAACCATGTTGATGTTCAATTAACTTTGGGGCGCCTGTTGTTCCCGAAGAGCAAATCATAAAGGCTAGTGACTGCGTATGATGCGCATGTACAGGAGCTAAATCTGTTCTTTCCCCTTTAAGGGGGGAGTTAATTACTAATTTAGCTTGTGATTTTTCAACTAACTGCTGCACGATTGTGGCCGGAGACTCAAAATCAATCAGTACTGGAATAATGCCAACTTGTATGCAAGCGAGAAATAAGATTGGGTAATAAACCGAATTTGGTAATTGTATTACTACACGATCACCGGCAACAAGCCCCTGGGTCAGTAAGGTCCAGGCCTGTGCTTGGATTCCCGTTTCTAATTCACCAAAAGTCAAGTCAGTAGTCGAGTCTTGGTATGCGATTTTCTGTTTCCGAGTGTGATTGGCTGCGATTATAAACTGTGTATAATTAGATTGCATAACTATCTTTCAAGTTTAACTGTTGCTCCTAGTTTCCCCCACCGTGTGATTTGTCCTTGATACCAACTATCAAGTTGATCAGTTGCCATATCATCAAGCGGAACACATTCGTCAATTGCATATCGATCTCGCACTGATTTTGATTTGCTAGCACGATATAGAATATTACGCCATTGCTGAAACTTTTCCCGAGCGGTTGTTATCGGTACTGCAAGATGCTGGGGATTGTTCATGTTTCTAAGAATCTCCGAAAACCCAGCGTCTGCTAGGGCCGGATAAGCACTGCTGTTACCAGTGACACCAATGATGGTTAATTTACCCGAGTCCTTAAACTGTTGCATTTCTGCTGCGAATCCAATATTAAAATCTAGCTGGCCACTAAGTAGCGCCAAGATAGATTCACTGGGACTTTTAAAAGGAATGAGCTGAATATTAGGATACTTTGCTACTATTTGCGTAGCTACCAAATGACTAACCGCACCTAACCCAGTTATTCCAATGTTAAGGGGGAGATTACGCGGGACTTCAGACCAGGCACGATATCGTATTGATGCAACTGCCATGGGAGCGTCGCATTGAGGTAGAATGCTACGAAAATCCTCTACTCGATGACTGTCCCTGGGGTAAAACACCGGCCGCACAAAGTGTGCCGACGATGTTGCTAAAATTGTATTAGGATTATTTTCAACGTATCGAGCAGCAATAGAACTGCCGGCTCCAGGCCTGGTGTCAAAGATAAAATGATATTCTGATTGAATGCGGTTAGCTTCTTCGGCTAATGCTCGATTGTAGGTTGCCATGTTGTCGCCGGGACCAAATGCAAACACAATAGTCACAATATCTCTTGCTGCAGCCAATGACGACACAGCCACTAAAAACAAAGCAATAAATTTTTTCATGGAAGATTAAACAAATAAGGGTGAACAATGTTCACCCTTATATAGTACTAGCACGTAAAGTTATTACGTTTTTTGCCGAGAGCGGATCATTGCAAGAATGTCTTGAGCGCTTTGCCCACCTGCTGCTGGCGCAGGTTTTGCAACAGGCGCAGAGAACGACTGTTCGGCAGCGGCCACATCATCTTCCCAAGGAGAAGGATCAGCTGCTGCAACAGGTGCTGTAGGACGGCTCACAGGTGCTGCGGACTCAGTTGCAGCAACCGGTTGTGCAGAGCCTTGAGGAGCATTCATACCAGCAGGACGGAAGTACTGTCCCCAGCGAGCAAGATCGTATGGCTTACCATCTACACTTGCTTCGAACATTTCCTTCATGACCTTGAGATCAACATCGCTGGGCTTCTTGGGCAAGAACTCAGACAAGTCAAACAAGCCATGCTTCTCGATTGCGTCCATCTCTGCTTGCGTGAGCGCAGACTCTTTACGTGCCCACTTGCTGGTGCTGTAGTCAGCATAGCCACCCTTGCCAGTCTTGGCAATGCGGTAGTCCAGACCGCGCATAGTGTCAGTGGGCAATTCTTCCAGTTCAGGATCCATCAGCGCGGATTTGATACCAGTAAAGATTTGTGGTCCGATAATAAAACGTCGAATCGGATTCTCAGGAGTCTTGTCATCAGAGATAGGATTTTCACGAACAAAGCCCTGGAACAAGTAACTACGCTTCTTCCAGTACTTACGACCCATATCTTCGAGACTCTTGTCCTTGAACCAGGTACGGACTTCGGCCAGGATTGGACACGAGTCACCGTACATTTCAACACAAGGGACCTGGACCATGACCTGCTTATTGTCCGTTTCACCTTTGACGCCGTTAAACGGCAGTTTGATCATTGCACGTTCAACCCAGAAGAATGTGTTCTTGGGATTACCATCAGCGAGGAATCGAACGTTTGCCGATTGTCCCTCATCCATGTTCCAGTGTGCGTAAATTGCGTTGTCGCCGCCTCCTTGGGATTGACCGCCTTTGTTTTGTTCAGCGGATTGAAGACGTGCGCGGATGTCAGCTAGAGATGCCATAATGTTTTCCTTTCATGTGCCTATATTAGCTTTAAGTTGCCTAGTAAATGCCTAAGTGCATGTACTGAGTACAGTATATGCGATTTTATTTAGCATTGCAAGTAGAAATGGTAAATTATTTTGATTCAGGCAAAAGCTGCCAGTACCGTTGCCAGTCGATCTGATTTTGATCCCACCAGTCGGTATCAATTTCTCGATCCGAACACCAACAGGTAGAAACTAGTGTGGTTGAAGTGATCGGGTCACCAACTTTTGAAGTTGGCCAATAATCTAATACAACCGGTTGTTGTAAAAATTCTTGTTGGTACCAGGCTAATAATTCCCATTCGCTTGCGCTGTGTCTAGTATCAGTTGCAATAGCAACATGAATTCCAATTAAGTCTTGATTGAATCGATTGTATATCTCTGCTCGTAATAAAGGAAGTTGGGTCAAACATATATCCCTAAACGGAGGACTACTTACACAAACTCTGCGGCCTTGATACTGGATACCCAGATGTGGTCGACCAAGTAGGTGTTGCACATAATAACTTTGTTGGCTAGTAATCTCCCCAGGGCCGGGGTCACGTTCAG
>Ga0209190_1000838_pt1 | contig 22025 bp, 19 predicted proteins | sample M_140205_XF_Meta_FD_187315 | JGI IMG/M metagenome (GOLD analysis project Ga0209190, IMG submission 187315) | Freshwater microbial communities from Lake Montjoie, Canada to study carbon cycling - M_140205_XF_MetaG (SPAdes) (version 2) | ecosystem: Environmental > Aquatic > Freshwater > Lake... | reverse complement strand
TAGCCATTAGCCAAGCCAAGATTTCTCCGTCTCCTAAACCATTCTCAATCTGCGACTTAAGTGCATCCGCCTCGATGCCTAAAAAGTCGAGGACGTTACGATCCAGGGAGCAGGCGTAGTTGTAATCGCCATTTTTACCAACCTGGGTGGCGCGGGCTTTATCGATCATCCGGGGGAGGATGACGAAGCCGCCGAGACGGACGCGTGGGCTGCGGGGCGGGTGCTGGGTAAGGTCGTAGAGGTCGTGGGCCATAAGGATGCTCAACCTAGCCCCCCTGCCCGTCTCCGCAAGAAAACAGGACGGCTTGAGGGTTTGCCAAAATGTCACACCTCCCCCAATCTGCCTCCATGCTCCCCATGGCCGCCGAACTTGCCGCCCACCCCCTTACTCGGGACTGTCTCCTGGGTTGTGCCTCGGTCTTCTTGGCTGCCGCGGTCCTGGATGGAGTGGCGACCAAGGGTGCAGCCGGGAAATTCCAGTCTGCCGGGCTCTGGTTGCTCCGTGGCGGCTGGGTTATGCTGACCACGATGTTGGCTTATCTAGGGCTGAACGCGCACGCACACTTTACCCTTAATGGAGCGACAGTCCTTCTCTCGATTGCCTGGGGGCTGTCCGGCTTATCGCTCTTTCTCGATGTCACGTTCAACCATCGTCTGCCGACATGGGCGATCGCGGGTACCACGGCACTGTGTCTCGTTGCGGCTGGCCTCCTCGGCGTCGGCGAACATCCGTCGGATGGACCCCTTAAGCAGACCATTGCGATGCAGATGCACATCGGCGCCGCGATCCTTGCCTACTGCGTGCTCGGCGCGCAGGCGCTCAACTCCGCCGCCTATCTCCTGCAGGATCGCGCTCTGGCGCGCCATCAATTCGGCGGCATCTACGCCCTGCTCCCCGCGCTCGTCCCGCTCGATCGCATCGGCGCGCAGCTCATGGGCGCCGCCGTCTGGCTGCTTGGCCTTTCCTTGGTGATCGGCGCGACGGACTGGGCGCAGAGCGAACGCGCGCTTGTCTCCGCTCCGAAGCTCATCGCGGCGCTCATTACTTGGCATACTTGCGGCTGGATCGTCGTGCAGCGCCGTCGCCAGCGCCTTAGCGGCGCCGCCTTCGCCCGCGCTTCCTTGCTGGCGGCGATTCCGGCGGTGGTCGCCCTCTATCTTTCGCTCCACGCATCCCGATGAGCGACCGCGCCCGTAATCTGGTGGCGCTGAGCGCCACGCACCGCACCGCCGGGCTCGACGAGCGTGCGGCGTTCACGGTCCCTGCCGGCGGCGCCGAAGTCTTCTATGCGGCCGCCCGTGAGGCCGGTCTCGCCGAAGCGGTGCTGCTAGCGACTTGCAACCGCCTCGAAGCGTACGCCGTCGGCGATGAAGCTGCCGCCCTTCATTTGCGCAGCGCCTTGCTCAAGGCTACAGGTGCGCCCGCGGTAGCGCTCGACCAGCATCTTCGTCCAGTGCCAGGATTGGAGGCTGTCGAGCACCTCTTCTCCGTCGTCTCGGGCCTGGAGTCGCAGATGGTCGGCGAGGTCGAGATTGCCGGCCAGGTCAAGGATGCCTACGCCGATGCGCTCGCGCGCGGCATGACTGGTCCGGTGCTCAACCGTGTCTTCCAACGTGCCTTCCAGGCGGGAGCGTGGGCCCGCACCAACACGGGAATATCCCAAGGCCAGGTGAGCCTCGGCAACATCGCTGTCGAACTGGCGATGCGCGTATTCGGTTCGCTTGCTGAAGCCCGCGTGCTCGTGCTCGGCACGGGCGATGTTGGCCGTCAAGTCGTCCAGGCGCTGGTCTCTCGCGGCGCCTCCCAGGTTTCGGTCGCCTCGCGCGCGTTCGAGAACGCCCGCGCGCTGGCCGAAGAATTCTCCGGAGCTTCGCTCACGCTCGCTGACGCGTTGCGTCAGGCCCACACGCACGACGTCATTGTGGGCTGCGCCACGGTGGAGCGTGCCTTGCTCGACGCCGTCGCACTCCGCGAGATTGCCGGCCGTCGTTCCGGCCGCCCGCTCCTGCTCGTCGACCTCGGTGTCCCGCGTAATTTCGCCGCTGGCGTCCATGGCCTCGACGGCACGTATCTCTGCGACTTGGACGACCTCGCTCGTGTTTCTAACGCGAACCTCAAGGCTCGTCTGGCTGAAGTCGACCGCGCGCGCATCGCCTTGGCCGAGAAGGCCGCCCGCGCCTGGGGCGCGGCTATCCACCAGACTTCACCCGAAGCTTAACCGATGAAACCCACGGTCCTCATCGTCGACGACGAGAAGAACATCCGCGATGGCCTGCGGGCCGCGTTGGAGGATCGCTATGAAACCTTCGTCGCGAAGGACGCCGCGGAAGCGGCGCGCCTCATGCAGGATGTGCCGCCGGACGCCGTGCTGACGGATCTCCGCATGGCGGGAGCCGACGGCATGGCGGTCATTGAGCGCGCCCTTAAGCTGCCCAATCAGCCAGTCTGCATCATGATGACGGCATACGGGGATGTGGATACGGCCGTAAAGGCGATGAGCCTCGGCGCGTATTGGTTTTTCCAGAAGCCGGTGGATCTCCGCCAGGTGGAACTCATCCTCGATCGCGGGCTGAAGGCCCGCACCATCGAGAAGGAAGTCGTCACACTGAAGACCCGACTCGACCGCAAGTTTTCACTCGGCGAGATTGTCGGCTCCTCTGCCGCTCTCCAGCGTTCGGTCGAACAGGTCCGTTCGGTCGCTACTTCCAATGCGACTATCCTCCTGCTCGGCGAGACGGGCACCGGCAAGGAGCTCTTTGCCCAAATGATTCACCAGGCGAGCCAGCGCTCGAAAGGTCCTTTTATGGCGGTGCATTGCGCCGCCATCCCCGCCAACCTGCTTGAGTCCGAATTGTTTGGTCACGAGAAGGGGGCTTTCACTGGCGCGAACGAGCGTCGCGTGGGACGCTTCGAATCGGCCGACGGAGGCACTCTTTTTCTGGATGAAATTGGGGAGATTGATGCCACCACCCAGGTAAAGCTCCTGCGCTTTTTGGAGACCCGCTCCGTCGAGCGCCTCGGTTCCCATCGTCCCATCGCCCTCGACCTCCGCCTCGTTTGCGCCACGAATCGTGACCTCCAGCAGATGGTTAAGGAGGGCAAGTTCCGCGAAGACCTCTATTATCGCTTGTCCGTCGTTCCCTTGCGGTTGCCGCCCTTGCGTGAACGCCAAGACGACGTCCCGCTCCTTCTTGCACATTATCTCGAGCGCTTCGCGAAGGAAAACTCGGTCGCCGCCGCCAAACTTTCGCCGGAAGCATTGGCCGTACTCGTCCGATATTCTTGGCCCGGCAACATCCGTGAGCTACGCAATGCTTGTGAGAACCTCGCCGTACTGCGGGCAGGCAAGACGGTCGCCGCCGGCGACTTGGATTCGCGTTTTTCCCAACCTATCACCACAGGTGTGGCGGTTTCGACCCAGCTATCTGCAGGCGGCAACACCCTCGACCGCGAGGTCAATGAAAAGCAGCTTTTGAAGCAGGCGTTGGCCGCCGCCGCGGGTAACCGTACGCGCGCCGCCGAGTTGATGGGTATCTCGCGTCGAACGCTTCACCGCAAACTTCTGCAATGGCCGGAACTCGATCCCGGTCCTGAGACCGCGTGAGGCTACTCGCTCTCCTGCTTTCCTGCGTCGCGCTACGCGCTGCCGACATCGTCGGTTCGGACCTACTGGCCGGATCCGTCGCCCACGATCTCAATCAAGCTGCCGGTAATATCGCTGCTGAATTCAGCGGTACCCTTCCAGGGAGACAGGCGTTCGTTGACGGTCGGGCTTCGGCGGCCATTCTTATGGTGCGAGAACGTGAGGTTGCGCCAGTCCCCACTGGAAAAATAGGCGTCGTCGAGTTTCGCCTTGCGAGCGCGGTGGTGGTGGTTGCCACACACGGAAGTAACCGCGCCGAATCCATCACGCTGGAAAATCTTGCCAATGTGTTCGCGCGCGACCCGCGGACGGCGGCCCGCAATTGGAATGACATCGACCCCGCCGCACGATCCGAGCTCATCACGCCTGCGGTCTGTTCGCCCGCCGGCTCGATGGTACTCGAGATTTTTCAAGGCCTCTCGCTCCAAGGACAGCCGTTCCGGTCGGACGTCCGGCTGCGGATTGAGCCCGACCTTGCAGCCGAACTGTTGGCTTCTCGTGCGGGGAGCGTCGTCCTCATCCCCCGCCCTCCTTCTGGCCGCGGTAAGGTTCTCCAGGTCGCTGATGGTCGCCCTGGCAAGTCGATTACCGCCTACGGTCCTGATGAGAACAACGTCCATAATGGTGATTACCCCCTTCAGGTCCCGCTCGTCCTTTATGTTCGGAAGGATCGTCTCCCGCAGCTTACCTCGGCTCTGCGGTGGCTCGTTTCTGATGAAGCAGCTGCCCTGCTTGAAAAGCAGGGTCTCACCCCTGCCCCCAAGGCCGCAAGGACGAGGTTTGTCCAAAGGCTTGACACTCGGTAGGGCGTTTGGTCTGCTTCCTATCCAACGCGCGCGTAGCTCAATGGTAGAGTACCACCTTGCCAAGGTGGCTGTTGCTGGTTCAAGTCCAGTCGCGCGCTCCACTTTAAAATGGAGCCAAAACCCGCCGAAACCCGGCGGGTTTTTCATGTCTGGATCTAGGCCGACGCCGGCAGGGTCACCGTGATTCGTAGGCCTTTCGGTCGGGCGGGTTCCGCCATGGCGGAGCCCCCATGGAGTTCGGCTACCTGGCGGACGATGCTCAGGCCCAGGCCGCTACCCCCCGCCCGGCGGGATTTGTCGGTCCGATAAAAGCGATCAAAGAGTCTCGGCAGGTCTGCCGGAGGGACCCCCGCCCCGTCGTCTTCCACGGTCAACTCTAAGCCGTTGAGGGTGTCACGGGTCGAGACGGTCAGGTGACTCATGCCGGCGGCGTGGGCTAAGGCGTTATCGATTAGGTTCTGGACCAGGCGGCGGGCTTGGACCGGATCGGCGGCACCGCCATCGGCGGCTTCTAGCTTCAATTTTAATTTCACGCCGGCCGCCTTGCAGCGGGCGGCGAATTCCTCGGCGACTTCGCGGGCGGCGACATGGAGAGCGCCTGGCTCGCGGCGGACATCCTGGGCAGACTCCAAGCTCGCGAGGGCGAGCAGCCCTTCGACGAGGCCCTGCAGTCGACCGACCGAGCTTACGATCTTCTGCGTGAAACGGGCGCGGTCTTCCGTCGACATCGTCGCTTGGTCTTCGGCCAAGGTCTCGGCGTAGCCGCGGAGAATTGTCACCGGCGTCCGCAGGTCATGGGAGACGTTCGTCACGAATTCGCGTTCCATTGCTTGGAGGCGCTTCAGCGCAGACACATCCGCCAGCACGAAGATGGCGGCGCCGTCGCCGAACGCTTCCGGATCGGTGCGAGCCCCGGCGGCCTGAATCCAGACATCTGATAACGGCGCCCGATTTAGGAGAATCATGGAGCGTGCGCCGCCCTCAGCGCGGGCGCGGCGGATGAGCTCGATGAAGTCCGCGCTCCGGACGAGTGGGACAATCGAGCCGGCGGCATCTTCTTCGGACAGGCCGAACAGCGCGGCCGCCGCCGGGTTGGCGAGGCGCAGGCGATCTTGCGCGTCGACGACAAGGACCGCGTCGGTCAGCGGCGCGAGTAGTGCCTCGATGCGCCGCGCGGCCGCGGCGCGGATTTCGCCTTCGCTGGCGGCGCGCCGTTCGATGGCGATAAAGAGTTCTTCCAGGCGTAGCTTACGCACCAGCCAGCCTTGCGGGCGGGGTGCACCGCCCTCGGCAAGCAACGCGCGGCGTGCCCACCGCATATGGCCGGCGATTTCGGCGAAGTACCAGATGGCAGCGACGACGAGCGCCAGCAGGAGCAACCAGGGAAGCCAGAACATCTGCGTTGGATGCTGTCCGGCTCCGCCAGACGCGCGAGCGCAAAGCGGTTTAGCCGTTCACACGGTAACCGACGCCGCGCACGGTATCGATCACGTCGCCGGATGGGCCGAGTTTCTCGCGTAGGCGGCGGACGTGGGTGTCGACCGTGCGGGTTTCGAGGTCTGGCGAATAGTTCCAGACGTCGGCGAGGAGTTCTTCGCGCGACTGTACCCTGCCCTTCCGCTCAAGGAGCAGACGGAGCAATTTGAATTCGGTGGCGGTAAGCTCGACGATTTTGCCGGAGGCGGTCACTTCGTGGCGTTCGATGTCGAGCATCAGTGCGCCGGCGGCGAGGCGGGTTGAAGGTTTAGCGGCAGCGGACTTAGCGCGGCGCAAGAGAGCCTGCGCCCGCAGCATCAACTCACGCGTATCAAAAGGCTTGGTCACATAATCGTCGGCGCCGGACTCGAGGCCCTTCACTTTGTCGACGGTCTCGCTCTTGGCGGTGAGGAAGATCACCGGCGTATCCTGAAGGAGTGCGTCGGCGCGGACCATGCGCAGTAACTGCACGCCCGTGAGCTCGGGCATCATCACGTCGAGGATGATCAGGTCGGGTCGGAAGTCGCGGGCCAGGCCGATGGCGCGCAGCGGGTCGTTGAGTGTGCGGATGGCATATCCAGCCTGCTTGAACTTGTAGTCCAATAGTTCCGTCACGTCGGACTCATCGTCGACGATTAGGATGCGCTTGAGATGTTCGGCGTCCATAGGTGCGCCATTACATAAACACCCCACCAAAAGAAGCGCCAGAGTTAGGTGACAATCATGGCGGATGTGTTACGCCGCCAATAAATATTTGTATGTGTTTGATTATTAGTGTTTTATGAATTTAAGAAACGCAACCGTTGCCTTGTGCGGCCATAATCTTTACATAGGCGGTGTTCCACGTGGAACACCGCCCTTCTCTCCCCTGCCCTTAAGTTCTACTTGGCCCTAAAAAGGACCATCAGTAAAGAGATGTCCGCTGGGTTAACCCCGCTAATCCGGCTAGCCTGACCCAGAGTCTTAGGCTGAATGGCTTGGAGCTTTTGGCGGGCTTCGATGCGCAAGCCGTAGGATTTTAAGAAGTCAAAGCCGGCCGGCACCTTAAAGGCGTCTAGGTCGTGCAGCTTACGGGCGTTACGCGTTTCGCGCTCCAAATAACCCCGGTATTTGACCCGGTACATGACTTCAGCCTGAACTTCAGCGGCTTCAGCCAGGAATGTCGGGGGTAAATCCTTGGGGGTTGAATCCCAGTTACGCCGGATGACGTCGCCGGCGATACCGCCCGGGATGGCCAACTTTTCGAGATATTCGATCCAATGCGTGACCTTATCTGCCTTGGCCCGGACTCGGCCTAGGCGTTCCGGTGGGACTAAGCCGAACTCGGCTATTTTTTCTTTGAGGCGGAGTTCTGCACTGCCATGGTTGAATAAAAGGCGGAATTCAGCCCGGCTGGTAAACATTCGGTAAGGCTCTTGGGTGCCTTTGGTTACTAAATCATCGATCAGAACTCCGATATAGGCTTCGTCGCGGCCAATTACCATGGGGGTCTGGCCTTTGACTTTACAGGCGGCGTTGACCCCGGCGACCAGGCCCTGGGCCGCGGCTTCTTCGTATCCAGAGGTTCCATTAATCTGGCCGGCGAAGAACAAGCCTTCGACCTTTTTGGACTCCAATGTGGGGTAGAGTTGGGTGGGGGGCGCGAAATCGTATTCCACGGCATAGGCTGGGCGCAGCATAACGGCTTTCTCTAGCCCGGGGACCGAAGCCAGCATCTGCAGTTGGACCGTAAAGGGCAGGGAGGTCGAAAGACCGTTGATGTACCATTCATCGGTATTGCGGCCTTCGGGCTCGAGGTAGAGCTTATGGGTCTCCTTGTCCGAGAACTTCACGAACTTGTCCTCGATGGACGGGCAGTAGCGTGGGCCGACCCCGGTGATCTCGCCACCGAAGAGAGGAGAGAGGTGGAGGTTCTCTTGGACAATCTTGCCGGTGGCATTGGTCGCCTCGGTCATCCAGCAGGATACCTGATCGCTCCCAGGGGTCCATCCAGGGAGGCGTTCGCCGGCTTGTTCCACGTGGAACAAATCAACCTGCTGGCGGGTATCGTGGAAGGCGAAAAGGGTGGGGGAGGCGTCGCCGGGCTGCTCCTCGCATTTACTAAAATCAATGGACGAACCTAGGATGCGCGGTGGCGTACCTGTCTTGAGTCTCTGAAGTTCGATTCCAGCCTCTAAGAAACTGGCTGACAATGACTTAGCACTAAAATCACCCAAGCGTCCGCCCTCGGTTTTATTCGCCCCAATGTGCATCAGCCCACGCAAGAAAGTACCAGTGGTGACGACCACGGTCTTGGCGTGGAAGTCGAGATCGAGGTTGGTCTGCACCCCGACCACAGCGCCGCCTTTGAAGATGAGCCCGGTGACCTGAGATTGGAAGATGGTGAGGCCGTCCTGCAACTCGCAGAGGTGCTTCATCCGGAACTGGTAGGCCTTCTTATCGCACTGGGCGCGGGGGGCCTGGACGGCTGGGCCCTTGGAGGAGTTAAGGAGACGGAACTGGATGCCGGTGACATCGGCGGTCAGGCCCATCTCGCCTCCGAGGGCATCGATCTCCCGGACGATGTGGCCCTTGGCTTGGCCCCCGATGGCGGGGTTACAGCTCATCTGCGCGATGGTGTCCACGTTGCCCGTTAGGAGCAGGACATCCACGCCCATGCGGGCGGCGGCCAGGGCGGCTTCCACGCCGGCATGGCCAGCCCCGCAGACGATGACGTCATAGGGGCGGTCAGGCCCGAGGCGGATTTGTTTGTGAGGTCGCATAGGCGCTCCCTCACCGGAGGGAATCACTTACCTATGCAGAAGGAAGCAAAGAGCTTGTCCAGCATACGCTCATTATCGATGCGACCGACTATTTCTCCCAGGGCGTCCAGGGAGACCCGGCCTTGGGCGGCGGCGAGTTCGGTCTGGATGGGGGCGTTGAGGTGGCCAGCGGCTTCGGAAAGGGCGTTCGCCGCCCGGGCAAGGGCCTCGGCATGGCGGACGCTGACCACCAGGTCTTCGGCCCCCGGGGCGATTTCCTTGGCGATAAGGAAGTCGCCGAGCTTGGCGCGGAGGACTTCGGCGTCACGCCCATCCAGGAGGCAGGCGGAAAGCTTCGCGATGTGCGGAAGGAACTCTTCCTGCGCGCGATGCGCGGGCAAGTCGGACTTATTGGCGACGATGAGCGTATGCGCGGGGTCGAGCAGCGCGACGAGATCCGCGGGCAGGGCAGGGGGCTCCGTCGAAGCATCGACAACGAGGAGTAGCAGATGTGCGCCGCGCGCTTGTTCGAGTGAGCGGGCCATCCCGAGGTTCTCGAGAGTGGAGCCGCCGTCGCGCAAACCGGCGGTGTCGATGGCGGTCACGGCGAGCGGAAGGCCCGCGACGGGCGCCTCGAGGTAATCACGCGTGGTCCCGGCTTCGGGGCTCACAATCGCGCGGTCGGTGCCAGCGAGCGCGTTGAGGAGGCTCGATTTACCGGCGTTAGGCGCGCCGACGACAGCGACGCGCAAGCCTGTGCGCAAGGCGCCGTCATGCTTCGCGGTGCGAGCGTATCCAGAAAGTTCTGACGCAATTTCAATCAAGCGGGCCGCAGGGCCGCGCGGGTCTTCGGGCGGCAGGTCTTCCTCAGGGAAATCAATGTGTGCCTCGAGCTCGGCGAGGATTTGCAGCGTGCGGTCGGACCAGCGGGCCACGTGTCGACCGAGTTCGCCAGCGAGCATGCGGCGGGCGGAGGCGAGCGCGCGCTCAGAGCTGGCGTGAATCAGGTCGGCGACGGCCTCGGCCTGTGTGAGGTCGATACGGCCCGCGAGGTAGGAGCGGCGCGTGAACTCGCCGGGTTCGGCGAGGCGGCCGCCGCGCGCGAGGCAATCCTCGGTGATACGGCGCACGAGTAGCGGGTTGCCGTGGCAGGTGATCTCGAGCGAGTCGTTACCAGTAAAAGAGCGGCCAGCATGCCAGAGCACCGCGACGACCTGGTCGATGGCTTCACCGTCCTGGTTACGCCAGATGCCGAGCGTCGAAGTCTTCTCTGAGAGCGGGGTCTTGCGGGCGAGGGCGGCGGTCGCAATGGCCGAGGCCAGTGGGCCGTCCACGCGCACAATCGCCAAGGCCGAGCGGCCGGCGGGTGTCGCAGCGGCGACGATGGTCTCGGAGGCGGACATAGGATGGCGTGAGCCGAGGTCATCCCAAGGGGCGAGGGGAGGGGAGGCAAGCGGTGTCATACGTTCGCAAAAAGGCTGGAAGGGATGGGCGGGGCTGACACAGTCCGCCCGAGACACACCCGTGGAAAATCATCGCTTCCTTCTTCCTGATTCGGCCCGCCAGATCGCCGCGGCCCATGGCACCCCTTGCTTTGTCTATGATCAGGCCACCCTCGAGACCCAAGCTGACGCCATGTTGGCCTTCCCGAATGCCTACGGCGTGACGGTCCGTTTCGCCATGAAGGCGTGCCCGAACGCCTCGGTCCTGAAGGTCTTTGCGAACAAGGGCCTGCATTTCGATGCCAGCTCAGGCTGGGAAGTCCGCCGTGCCATGCTCGCCGGCGTCCCGGCCGACCGCCTCTCGCTCTCCTCCCAGGAGCTCCCGGATGACTTCCCCTTTCTACTAAGTAAGGGAGTGCACGTGAACGCCTGCTCCCTCCTCCAGTTGGAACGGATCGGCAAGGCTCTCCCTGGACATGAGGTCGGCTTGCGCTTCAATCCGGGTCGCGGTTCGGGTGGCACGGGCAAGACCAACGTCGGTGGTCCGGACTCCTCTTTCGGCATCTGGCACGAGTGGGCGGATCAGGCTCAGGCCATCGTGAAGCAGTACGGATTGAAGGTCGTCCGCATCCATACCCATATAGGCTCCGGCAGCGACCCGGTCGTCTGGCAGGAAGTCTCCACGGCGAGCCTCGCGCTCGTCAGCCGCTTCCCCACCGTGCAGACCCTCAATCTCGGCGGCGGCTACAAGGTTGCCCGTGTCGGGTCGGAGAAGGGTACTGACCCGCAGGTCGTCGGCGCGCCGGTCAAGGTCGCTTTCGAGAAGTTCGCCCAAGCGGACGGACGAAAACTCCGACTCGAGATCGAGCCAGGAACTTTCCTCGTCGCCAACGCCGGCGCCGTCCTTTCCCGCGTCCAAGATATCGTCTCCACCGAAGCTCGTGAATTCCTCAAGCTCGACACCGGCATGACCGAAATCCTCCGGCCCTCGCTCTACGGCTCGCAACATCCGGTGCATCTCTACCCCGCGAAGGCCACCGGCGCCTCGCGTGATTACGTCATCGTCGGACACTGTTGCGAATCAGGCGACTTAATCAGCTGCGCGCCTGGCGAACCGGAGACCCTCTCTACCCGCACTTTACCCGAAGCCGTCGCCGGCGACCTCTGCGTTATCGGTGGAGCGGGTGCGTATTGCGCCGGTATGAGCACGAAGAATTACAACTCCTTCCCCGAAGCGCCGGAAGTGCTCCTGCGTCGTGACGGTAAGTTCTCGCTGATCCGCCGCCGCCAGTCGCTCGAGCAGATCCTGCAGAACGAGCAGCCGGCTGAAGGTCTCTGATCGTGCCGATCCTTTCGCCAGCCTTGGGCGCCACGGTGCCCGACTCGCCGCATGCGACCGTGGTCTGCCTGCCGACGCTCGCTGACGTCGAGAGCTATGAGCGCAAGGAAGAGAGGGTCTGGAAACTGCTTCACGCCGGCTATCCGCGCTTTGTGCGCAATGCGCTCGTCGCCCGCGCCGCCTGGGAAGCCGCTAACACCCTGGGACGAACGGGCGAACTTTTCCCGCTCGTCTCCGAGGCGAGTGCCCGCCGCCTGGCCGAACATGCTGGAGCCATTCTCACCTCCGTTGACCCCGTCGGCGATTGGTGCCTGGCCACGACGTCCGCTGGTGATGCCGCGCTACGCCTGTCGAAGATGGTTCAGCATACCGGGTCACTAATCTCTTCTCGCCAGGCGGAAGCCTGGCTCGCAGGAGCCGCCCCGACCGCTGGCTCCACCGCCTTGCACTCAATCCAGTCCGCCCTGTCTCCGTTACTTGCTGGAGTGGCCGTCGATGATATCCTTATCGCCACATCCGGGATGAACGCCGTTGAGGCAGGTATCGCCGCCGTCGATGCCGTGCAGCGTTCGCGCGGCCGCTCCGCCTGGATTCAGTTCGGATGGCTTTACGTCGATTCGACCCGCCTCTTGGAGAAGGCGCGTGACGCGAAGCATCACTTCATCGCTGACGTCCGCGACCTTGCCGCGGTCGAATATCTGCTGGCGGCGGGCGACATTGCGGGCGTCTTCACCGAGGTACCGAATAATCCACAGCTCGAGACCGCGGACATCCCGGCGCTGCGCACGCTCTGCGATAAGTACGGAGCGAAGCTACTCCTTGACCCGAGCAGCGTCGGCCTTGCTTCCGTCGACGTATTGCCTTTCGCCGACATTGTGGTTTCCAGCCTTACGAAATACGCCGGCTCCGAAGGGGATGTCATGGCCGGCGTGATCGCCGTGCATCCTTCTCGAGAAGACGCCTCAGAACTACTCGCGGTTGTGCGCCGCCGGATTGAGCCCCTACATGCGCTCGATCTTACCGCTCTCGCGACGCAGATCGGCCGCATGGCCGAAGTCACCCATTGTCTTTCAGTGACCGCGGCGGAGATCGCCCGACGTCTCGCCGCGCATCCGGCCGTTGTGCGCGTGCGCACGGCCGACCAAGGTCCGACGGCCGCCGCTTACCGCCGCCTGCTGCGACCGGGCGCCGGCGCCGGCTCCCTCATCACCCTAGAGCTCCGTGGAGACATGCGCCGCGTCTACGATCGCCTCGCTGTCGCCAAGGGTCCAAGCTTTGGCCTTCGCTATACTTTGGCTGCGCCGTTCCTTTGGCTCGCGCATTTTGAGGAAGTCACGAACGAGCAGGGCAGGGCGCATATCCGCGCCGCGGGACTCGACCCCGATCTCTTGCGAGTTTCCGTCGGGGTCGAGCCTATCGAGGAGATTTGGGCCGCCTTCGAGGTCGCCCTCGATCAATAAAAGACCCGCCTTGCGGCGGGTCGGTTAACCTCAGTTAGAGACCTTCGTCGAGCTCGACGGCTCGTCATCCTCGCGGTCATCGTCTTCGTCCGCCTTCGCGACGGATTTCGAGGAGCCGCTTTTCTTAGATGTCCGGGCCTTCAGCATGCGCTCACGGAAGGCGGCGCGCTCTTTCTCCTGTAAGGCCGGAGCGCCTTCGTCGACTTTGGCGAGGGAGGCGTCGAAGGCCTTGCGGTAGGCCGCCTCGGTGTCGGTCGAGCGTTTCCGTGCGGCCTTGTATTCGGCGTAGGCTTTGTTGGTCAGCGCCCGGTCGGCCTTGGCCTGCTGTTCGGCGGACATAACCTCCGGCAGGGCGTTCGTCGCCTTGCGGGCGGCGACAAGCCGGGAGTGCTCCGGATCGGGGTTAGTGCCTTCCTCCTTGGCGGGGGCGGCGGCGAGCTGGGCGTGAAGACCGGCGGCGAGGAGCACGGCGGTCAGGGTGGATTTGATTGTTATCATGGTGTTGGGTGGGAACGGACTTGAAGGAAGCGTGTCGTAACAGAACAATTCAAGTCCCTCTCCCTGAGGTTCACCCCATGAGTTCAACCCCTCGCTTCCTTCTGGGAGCTCTTCTGCTATTCCCGCTCGCTTTGCTGGCCCAGGGAAAGAAGCGCCCTGACCAGCCGCTGGAGATGACCCGTTTGCCCGTAGTGCCGACGATGCCCGACGCCCTCCCGCAGGTCATCGGCACGCAGGCGTTCGGCCCCGCGTACAAGTTCACCAAGGACGAGGCGGTGCTCGAGGCCGCCAAGGGTATCAGCGCGATGGGTTCGCGCATTCTCAAGATAAACGCGATCTCCGGCCAGCAGCTCACTCCCTACATCGCGATGCCATTCACGCACTACGTGCTGTGGTATCGTTCCACGAACGAGTGGACGAAAGGATTCACGCCCGAGCTCAAGCGTCGCGAATATAACGCTGTCTATCTTTTCACCAAGGACCTGCTCACGCGTTACGACACGGCGGGCAAGACCTTCTTCCTCGGCCACTGGGAAGGGGATTGGTATCTCTTGCCCGATAAAGATGTGAAGAAGGACGCTTCGCCCGAGCTCGTCGCAGCGATGATCGAGTGGCTCAATATCCGCCAGAAGGCCGTTGATGACGCCCGAGCCGAAGTCACCTACGCAAAGTGCCGCGTGTATACCTACGCCGAGGTCAACCGCGTCCGCGATGCGATGAAGGACGGACGCAAGCGCATGGTGAACTCGGTGCTGCCCAAGGTGAACGTCGATTTTGTCTCCTACTCCGCCTACGACTCCCAGCTGCTCCCGGCGGAAGAGATCCGGGCCACGTTGGACTACGTTAATGCCCAGCTCCCCACCAAGGCTGGCCTGCCTGCGAAGCGGATCTTCATCGGCGAGTGTGGCCTATCTTGGAAGGAATGCGGCGACGATGGCGCGAAGCACGACCAACGCAACCGCGAGATCCTCGCCAAGTTTATGACCTGGAAGCCGGTGATGACCTTATTTTGGCAGTATTATAATAACGAGGTCGTGGCCGGCGAACAGGTGGGCTTCTGGCTCGTCGACAATAAAAATAATAAGACTCCCCTCCACGCGACTTTGACCGAACTTTTCGCCGCCCAGGAAGAAGCGGCCCGGGAGATGAGGAGCCGCACGCGTCGCCTACCTGTCTATGAAGAGATTGCGGCCTTCAGCGAGAACTGGCTCAACGCCCGCGTGCCGCGCTGAGCGACTCCGCGCTTGAGCCCGCCCGTAGACGGACGACATTACACCTATGCGCAATAAGCTGCTCATCGAGGCCGTCGGAACTTTCTTTCTCTGCCTGGCCGCTATCGTCGCGACCAATCCGCTCTCGGTCGCCGCCTTGCTCGGCGCGTTGATCTACATGGGTGCGCCCGTCTCGCTCGCCCACTATAACCCCGCCGTTTCGTTGGCGTTCCGCCTGCGTGGCCGTTCCACCTCCCGTGCCCTCTGGTCCTATATCGGCGTGCAGCTCACCGCCGCGCTCCTCGCTGTCATGGTCGCGGGCTCTCTCTTGGGCCATGATTCGGAACACGCCAAGGGCGCCGTCGACGCCTTGAGCGAATCGGCTTTCGCCGGCTTCGGCGTGACCGCGGTCGTCGAGCTGCTCTGCACTTTCGCGCTGGCCTTCGTTATTCTGATGGTGGGCACCTCACGCCTCACGGCGGGCAATAGCTATTTCGGCTTGGCTATTGCGGCGGTCGTGCTGGGCCTTTCCGGAACTTTCGTCGATTTCAACCCGACCATGAATCCGGCGGTCTCACTGGCTTCTTCGCTCCTCGGCGTCTTTTCCGCCATCTGCGACGGACTCATCGGCACCAAGACTTTCGTCACCGAGTCCCTCTTCCTTGCTAAGATCGCGCCGCGCGTATTAGCGGAGATTGCCGTCCAGTTCGTCGGGGCAGCCTTGGCGGCCTGGTTCTTCCGGGTGCTTTTCCCTGAAGACCGGTAAATTCTAACGGGATGGCTTGAATCGGGTCGGGCTCTTATCAAGGTAAGTGCATGAACCCGCTCTTCGCTATCCATAAGCATTACGGCTCCCTGCTGCTGCTCCTCGTCCTTATCGTCATCATCGTAGCGCTCGTCAAGGGCCCGAACACGAAGCTCCAGCGCATCGTCGCCGTGCTCGTCGACATCAATCTCGTTGTCGGTCTCGTGGCGTTCTTCCAGACGATTCGCCCCATCTCCTGGTTCCACCCAATCCTCGCCCTCGGCGCGGTCGCCTTCCTCCACATCGGTGCCAAGAGCGAAGACAAGGGTAAGGTCGTCCGTTGCTTCTCGGTCGCGCTCGTCCTCCTTGTCGCTGCTTGGGCCGTCAACGCCTCCTGGGGTCCGGTGTGGTTCAAGACGAACTTCGTCAAACTGCCGGCGGTCGCGGCCATCGCCAAGTAAGCCTTTAAGATACGGTTAGGTTACGACGGCCCAGACATTGTCCGGACCATTTGACTTCGCATTGACCCGAGGCTTGTTGGGGGGACACTTAAGGAACACGTTTGATGTATCGCCTCGCCCTCAACATGCTCTTCGGAGACCGCGCCAAGCTCGCGATGCTCCTGTGTGGCCTAGCGTTCTCGGCTTTACTGATGGCCCAGCAGAGTTCGGTCTTTTTCGGCATCATGAGTTGGACCTACACGCCGATGGTCAACATTAGGGCCCAAGTCTGGGTCAGCGACCCGATGGTTGAGCAGGTCAACGATGCCAAGCCGCTCCGCGACACTGACCTTGGCCGCGTGCGTTCCGTCGACGGCGTGGCCTGGGCCGCCCCGCTCCACACTTCTTTTGTCCAGGCGCGCATGCAGGACGGTAATTTCAAGCTGATCACGCTCGTCGGCATCGACGCCGACACTTTTGCGGGAGCCCCGGCCGTCCTCACGCAGGGGCGTATCGAGGACCTGCGCCTCCCCGATACGGTCATCGTTGATGAATGGGGCGCCGCGCTGATGGGTCGTATGACCGTCGGGCCTGATGGCAAGCCGCGCTCCGTACCCCTGAAGGTCGGCGACACGTTTGAGGTCAATGACATCCAGGCCCGCATCGTCGGCATCTGCAAAGTGAAGCGTGCCTTCACCGGCGGTCCGTTCGTCTACACCACCTACGATCGGGCTAAAGGCTACACCCTTGGTGCCCGTCGTACGCTCAGCTTCATGCTCGTCGAGCCTCAGAAGGGTGTGACGCCGGCAGAACTCTGCGATCGTATCGAACGCGACACGGGCCTTAAGGCCTGGACATCCGATACGGTCATCTGGAGTTGGGGCGAGCGTAGCTTGGCGCGTAATACCTTCTGGTGGTTCTGGACCAACACCGGCATCCCGTTCTCCTTCGGCACGGCGGTCCTCCTCGGCCTGTTCGTCGGCATCGCGATCTCCGGCCAGACGTTCTACTCGTTCGTGCTGGAGAATTTAAAATATTTTGCGGCCATCAAGGCGATGGGCGCGGGCATGGGCGTTATCGCCCGTATGCTCTTCGTGCAGGCCTTCACCGCCGGGCTCATCGGCTTCGGCCTCGGCGCCGGGATGGCGCAGGGCATCGGGCGTGCGATGATTGAGAAGGGCATGCCACCTTTCGTGATGTACCCGCAGATCCTCTGGGCGACGTTCGTCCTCGTGCTGGGCATCAGCTTCGTCTCCGCCATCATCGGCATTATCAAGGTGTCGCGCGTCGACGCCGCCTCGGTCTTCCGCGGATGAGCACCCTCACCCACACCATCGCTGTCCGCGCTTCCGGCGTGGATATGTTCTTCGGCACGCCGGAGAATCAGGTCGTCGCCCTCCAGCAGGCTGACTTCGAAGCCCGCCGCGGCGAACTCATCATGCTCGTTGGTCCCTCAGGCTGCGGAAAGACGACGCTCCTCTCGGTCATTGCGGGCACCCTCACGCCGCAGGCCGGCACGGTCGAGGTCTTCGGCCAGCGTCTCGACGGCCTCGGCCAGGAGGAACTCACGGCGTTCCGTCGAAAGCACCTCGGCTTCGTCTTCCAGTCGTTCAATCTCATCCCCACGCTCACCGTGATTGAGAATGTGATGGTGCCGCTCCTCATTCAGGGCCGTCCCTACGACGAGGCCCACGCCCGCTCGCTTGCCATCATCGAGAAGGTCGGCCTCAAGGGCCGCGAAGATGGCCGCCCCAACGCGCTCTCCGGTGGCCAGCAGCAGCGCGTCGCCATCGCCCGGGCGCTCGTCCACGAGCCCCCGCTCCTCATCTGCGACGAACCGACCTCGGCCCTCGATAAAGATACCGGCGGGCACATCATGGAACTCGTCCGTGATCTTTCCCGATCGCCGGAACGTTGCGTGGTCGTCGTTTCGCACGATCACCGCATCTTTCGCTTCGCCGACCGTATTGCCGAAATGGAAGACGGCCGCATCAGCCGCGTGGTCGACGACCCGAAGCTTCTCGATGCGACCCATCTCTGACCCTCCTTATGTTCAAGAAACGCATCCTGCTCTTCGTCCTCGCCCTCGCCGGCGCCGTCTCTGCTTGGCAGCTCACCCGCGGCACGGCTAATGAGGTGCCGATCAAGCCGCCCCCTTATGAACCTGCTATCCGCGACAAGGACGGCCTCATCGCCGCCGCTGGGCTCATCGAGGCCGCTGCCGAGAATACTCTGCTCGGATCGCCCACGTCCGGCACGGTCGCCAAGGTCCATGTGAAGGTCTGGTCCAAGGTGAAGGCCGGAGACCCGATTCTTACACTCGATGATCGCGATCTCCGCGCACAGCACGCCGTCCAGGTGGCTGCGGTCTCCGCCTCCGAAGCCACTGCCGAACGCGCGGAAGACGCGGCTCGCCGCTGGACAGGCATCAAGGATAGTGGCGCGGTCTCCGCCTCCGAACTGTTTTCTTACCAGATGGCTGCCAAGGAGGCGAAAGCCAAGCTCGCCCTCGCCAAAGCCCAACTCGATCAAACGACGGTATTGCTCGACCGCCTTGTGCTCCGTTCCCCCATCGACGCGACGGTGCTTCAGGTCGGCGTGCGCGTGGGTGAATTCGTGGCCGCTGGTGCCAAGGCTCCAGTCGTCCTCGGGGACATCTCCACCTTGCAGATCCGTTGCGACGTCGACGAGCAGCTGGCCACGCGCATGCGCGAAGGCCTGCCGGCCAAGGGCTACCTGAAAGGCGAGACCGCCCTCGGCGGTGGTAAGGACCGTTCCATCGCTCTGAAATTTGTTCGTATCGAGCCCTTCGTCATCCCGAAGGCCTCGCTCACCGGCGCGAGCATTGAGCGCGTCGACACCCGCGTGCTGCAAGTAATTTACCAGTTTGAACGCCCGGCTGGCCGCGTACTCTTTGTCGGTCAGCAGATGGACGTCTATATCGATGCCTCCCAAAATGCTCCGGGCAAATAAGACGTTCCTCCTCGCGGCGCTCGTCCTCGCAGGCTGTGCGCACGACCCGACGGTAAAGCCGAGGGGACCCGCTGCCCCGATGGCGTTTTCGCAGGCAGGCGCCGTCGCTGACGCGAAGTGGGCGGAGGCTTTCGGTGACTCGGCCTTGCTCGAACTGATTACGCAGGCGCGCAAGAATAGCCCGGACCTCGCCATCGCCCGCGCGCGTCAACGTGAAGCGGTGGCCTTGTTCGCCTCTGTCAACGCGGGTGACCAGCCAGCCCTTTCTGTTGGCGCTGGTTTGGAATCCTCCCGTATCTCGCTCGATACCGGTCGCACGCCGGTCGGTTTCGGCATCCCTCGTCGCACCGACGTGGGCGCTGCCGGCGTAAAAGCCTCTTGGGAACTCGACATCTGGGGACGTGAAGCCGCCAAGACGAAGGCCGCCGAGTCCGATTCGCGTGCGGCCAGGTTCACCGCCGAACAGGCAGACCTCGCTCTTTCCGCCGAAGTCGCCCGTCTGTGGTTCGCCGTCCGTGGCACTCGCGAGCAGCTCGCCTTCCTCGAAACCGAGTTCTCCACTCGCTACCGCGAAATGGAGATCATCGAGAAGACCGTCGGTGCGGGCTTGCTCGATTCCGACCCCCTTTCCTCCGCGCGTCTCGCTGCCGCTCAGGCCAAGGTCGACGAAGGTCTCGGCCGCCGTCGCGTCGCTGCCGCTGAGAACGCGCTGCGCGCTCTGATCGGTTCCGCTCCGGGGGAGAAGCTTCCTGATGCTAAAAGCCCTGTCGCCATGCCAGTCTTCGGCGCGGGAGTGCCCTCTGAGCTCTTGCTTCGTCGTCCCGATCTCGCTGCCGCAGCCGCGCGGCTCGACGCCGCGGTCTCGCGCGAAGGCGCAGCCATCGCCGACTTTTATCCTTCCGTTACGCTCAATGGCCAGGCCGGCTGGCAGGCCGATCCCGCTTCGCGCGTGGGCCGGGGCTCATCGAGTTTTTGGACGCTGACGCCGTCGGTAGATTTGCCAATCTTCGACGCTGGTCGGCGCGAAGCTAACCTTGAGGTTGCCCGCGCGCGTATTGACGGCTCCGGAGCGGAGTGGACGAAGGCCGTGCTCGGCGCTTTCCGTGAAGTCGAGGACGCGCTCGCCGATCTTCGCGAGCTCGCTATGCAGGAAGAACTCACCGGCCGAGTACTGGCCGCGGTGCGCGTCCGCCTCTTCAACGCAGAAGCTCGCCGCGAGGCTGGCCTTGCGAACGAGAATGAGATCACTGCGGCGCATCGCGATGAGGCGCTGGCCGCACGGACGCTTTCATTGGTGGTGTGGGAACGTCGTCAGGTCGCGGTACGGCTCGCCGCCGCCACGGGCGGTGGTTGGTCCGCTCAGTAACTTGCCAAAGAAGAAGGGCGTCCTTACGGACGCCCTTCCTGTATCCATCAAGGCACTTAGGCCTTGATCTGCGGGCGCTTGGGATCCGGCCAGTCGATATGGAAGAACTCGCCGCGGGGCTTGTCCTTACGCTCGTACGTATGGGCACCGAAGAAGTCGCGCTGACCTTGGAGTAGGTTCTGCGGGAGGTTCTCGGTCCGGTACGAGTCGAAGTAGGAGAGCGACGAACCGAGGGTCGGCACGGGAATCCCGTGTTTCACCGCGAGGGCGATGACCTTACGCCAGTTTTTCTGCGCCTTCTTGACAGTCTTCTTAAAGTACGGGTCGAGGAGGAGGTTATCCAGGCGGGGCTTCTTGCCGAAGGCTTCCGTGATCTTCTGGAGGAAGCGGGCGCGAATGATGCAACCGCCGCGCCAGATTTGGGCGATCTCGCCGAAGTTGAGCTTCCACTTATATTCGTTCTGGGCCTCGCGCATGAGCTGGAAGCCCTGCGCGTAGGAGCAGATTTTGGAGCAATAAAGTGCATCGCGGATCTGCTCGATGATTTTGGCGCGATCCGGATTAGTCATCGCGCGCTTCGGGCCGCGGAGGACCTTGGCGGCTTTGACACGCTCATCCTTCACGGCGGAGAGGCAGCGGGCGAAGACGGCTTCGGCGATGGTCGGAGCGGCGACACCCATGTCGAGGGCGTTGGCGCTGGTCCACTTGCCTGTGCCCTTCTGGCCGGCGGTATCGAGGATGACGTCTACCAGCGGCACGCCGGTCTCAGGGTCCTTCTGCTTGAGCACCTTGGCGGTGATCTCGATGAGGAAGGAGTTCAGGTCGCCCTGGTTCCACTCTTCGAAGGTGGTGCCGATTTCGTCGGGGGTCATGCCGAGGAGGCCGCGCATGAGGTCGTAGGCTTCGCAGATCATCTGCATGTCGCCGTACTCGATGCCATTATGGACCATCTTGACGTAGTGGCCGGCGCCGTCGGGGCCGATATGGGCCACGCAGGGGACGCCGCCTTTGATGGGCTTACCCGGGGACGCGCCGGTGAGTTCCACGCCGGTTACGGCGTCGACCTTGGAGGCGACGGCTTCCCAGATGGGCTTGAGTTCGGCCCAGGCGACGGCATCGCCACCGGGCATGAGGGACGGTCCGAAACGGGCGCCTTCTTCGCCACCAGAGACGCCGGAGCCGATGAAGCGGAGGCCCTTGGCCTTAAGTTCCTTCTCGCGGCGGATGGTGTCCGTCCAGAGGGCGTTGCCGCCGTCGATGATGATGTCGCCCGGCTCGAAGGCCGCGGCGAGCTCGTTGATCACGGCGTCGGTCGGGCTGCCGGCCTTAACCAGGATAACGGCTTTGCGGGGCTTCTTGAGTGAAGCGGCGAAGTCCTTGATGGTCGGGCAGCCAATCAGCTTTCCCGGGGTCTTTGGGTTTTCCTTCACAAACTCGTCGGTCTTGGCGGTCGTGCGGTTATACACCGAGATCGCGAAGCCGTGGTCGGCGATGTTGAGGGCGAGGTTCTGACCCATGACGGCCAGACCGATGAGACCAATGTCGGATTGCATAAGAGGAGCCAATGCGAACCCCCGTCGGCTGGCATGGCAAACAAGAAAAGGGGCAGGTTTCGCCCGAAAGCTCTTGTTTTCGGCACGGTCGCCCGCCTTTCCCCTCGCCTCATCAGGACGGCTTGGCATCGTGAGGTGCTGTCATGTCTCAGCTCGTCGGCAAACGCATCACCCTCGGTATCACCGGCTCTATCGCCGCCTACAAGGCCGCTGACCTGACCTCCCAGCTGGTCAAATACGGCGCCGAGGTCCAGGTGGTCATGACCAAGGGCGCGACCCAGTTCATCACCCCAATGACGCTGCAGGTGCTCTCTCGCCGCCCGGTGGCGTT
>Ga0209190_1000836_pt1 | contig 22086 bp, 19 predicted proteins | sample M_140205_XF_Meta_FD_187315 | JGI IMG/M metagenome (GOLD analysis project Ga0209190, IMG submission 187315) | Freshwater microbial communities from Lake Montjoie, Canada to study carbon cycling - M_140205_XF_MetaG (SPAdes) (version 2) | ecosystem: Environmental > Aquatic > Freshwater > Lake... | reverse complement strand
GCGGCGTCATACTGCGCAGGGCGCACTCGGTTCTCAGTAGGTTCTATCCTTCGGTTCATGGGACACGGTTCCTAGTTCAGGTTGGTTTTCGTGTCCGCCTTTTCGGCACAAGCTCAAAGCCCATCCGCACCAAAGTCCCGGGCATGCAGTTGAGTGAGCTGCACCCGATGCTCGCGAAGGTGACCGATCAGTTCTGCCTCATTCGTTCAATGACGCACCCAGGTCCGATCAATAATCACTTTGACGCCATGCACAATCTGCTGAGCGGGCAGTTGATTGAGCGTGTCAAGGAAGGCCAGCCGGATGGCCTGCCGTATCTCGGTTCGGTGGTGGCAAAGCATCTGCCCAGCGAGCACAATCTGGTCTCCAACGCCTGGCTCATCAAATGCGTGGGGGCGCCGGTCTTCTGTGCACCAAATATTGGCTCCGGTGGTTATTTGGGGTCAGCGCACGCGCCGGTTTTCATCGGCTCGGCCGATAACCATCCAGCGATGCCCAATTTCAAACCGCCGGAGATCTATGACATGGGCGACGCCGCCCGTTTGTGGGAACGGCGCAAACTCCTCGCCGATTTGGAATCCAAACTCCTCGAGGACACCCCGCTGGGCAAGGACTGGAGCGAATTGCGCGAGAAAGCCTACGACTCCATGACACGCGCCGAAGGTCGGGAAGCTTTTGACTTGAAGAGTGAGCCGCTGGCCGTGCGCGAACGCTACGGCATGCACCCGCTCGGCCAAAATCTGCTCCTCGCAAGGCGGATGGTGGAAGCTGGCGTGCGCTTCATCACCGTGAATGGCTGGGTCGGTCCAGCTCCGGATGAAAAAGGCGGCGGCCCGCCCAGCTCGAGCTGGGACATGCATGGCGGCAACATGGGCATGGGCAATGCCTTCGGTGGCGGCTCCTATGGCATGAATTTCTGCCTGCCGCGCCTCGACCAAGCTCTCTCGGCACTCCTCACCGATCTCAAGCAGCGCGGGTTGCTGGACGACACGCTTGTCGTCGCCGTCGGCGAATTCGGTCGCACGCCGATCATTCTGACGCAGGGTCCCCCCGGACGCCAGCACTGGCCGAAGTGCTTCTCCGCCATAGTCGCTGGCTGCGGCATTCGCGGTGGTGCCGTTTATGGCGAGTCCGACAAGACCGCTTCCTCTCCCGTAAGCAATCCCGTCACCGTCCAAGATCTACACGCTACCGTGCTCCATGCCTTGGGCGTGCCTCTCAACGACCTCGGCATGAACACCGGCCTCTCCCGCCCGCCGTTTTCCACTGGCAAGCCGGTCATGGGGCTGTTTGGGTAATCTGGATCAACGCCTTCCCTGACCCGAACGTTCCACTAGGTTCTCATAGATCTTGCGCCGTTCATCCATGCCAAGGCCTTGATTGCGTAGGCCGAGCATTTGTCGATTGATGTCTTCGCGCTGCGAGACGCTGAGGCGAGAGAGTTTGGCCACCATCTCGGGCGGTGGTGCCTTGGGGTAGCCATCGGAGGTGAAGCCTTCTTTGTAGTTCACGGCAGCGTTTTTCGCCTCTTCCACTTGAGACGAACTCAACGGCGGAGAATTGCCGCCAGAACCGCCGCCGCTGCCGCCTGTTGCTACACGAGCCGTCTTTTTGGGTGGCTGTTGATAGCGGACGGAGATGACCTCGCCACCCGCGATCTGAATCTTGACGCTCCATGTTTGCGTGATGGCTGCATTGCCACCGACACCGACCAACTGCCATCCCTTCGTATTGGCTGTTTTGGAGACCACATGCGACTCCATGGTTTTGGTGTCGAACAGCGTGGCAAAGACATCGTCATCGATGTGCGCGAGGCCCGTGAGGATCATTGAGTCGGAAAAACCCAGCGAACGTGTGAAAGGCGAGTTCGTGAGAAGTGCTTCAAAGTCCTCTCCCCTCATGGCTTGCGGAATCGCTACATCATCTGTCACTGGCGGTGTCTGCTGTGTTGCCTCGGCTCCAGCGAAAGTCGCGCAGAAGCAAAAGCTCATGAGCAGAGCGCTTTGCTCCAACCGCATGATCTTCTCCCCAACAAAACACGGCAGCTGACTCATGGGAGCCAAGTACGAAAGCAAAACAACGAAACCATCACCACAGCTGCTAAAACCCGAACGAAGTGATTCGATGAAAGTCGGCGCATCTCAGCTTCGTCAACGGGCCATGCGCTTTCTGCTCCCCCTCCTTCTTCTAATTTCATCCGGCCTTGCTGCGGATCGTCCTAACGTGGTCGTGATTCTCAGCGATGACTTTGGCTGGGGCAGCTCTGGTTGCTACGGAGCTGATCCTGCGTTGGTGCAGACGCCGAACATCGACCGCATCGCGAAGGAAGGCCGACGTTTCACGGATGGCAACACAACCTCGTCCGTGTGTTCGCCCACGCGTTATGCGATGCTCACGGGCCGCTACTGCTGGCGCACGTCGCTCATCAGCGAAGTGCTGAGCACGGTGGCGCCGCTGCACATCGAGACGACGCGGCTCACGATCGCGTCGATGCTCAAGTCGCAGGGCTACAACTGCGCCGCGGTCGGTAAATGGCATCTCGGCTACGGCACGGCAGAGCGCTGTGATTTCACCAAGGAACTGAAGCCTGGGCCGCTTGAAGTTGGCTTCGACTATCACTTCGGAGTGCCGAGCAATCACGGCGACATCACCGGAAGCTACGTCGAGAACCACTGGGTCTATGGCTTGAACAAAGACAGCCCATCTTCACCAAGTCCGCCGTATGTCACGATGAGCGAGAAGAAGGGCAAGCCGGCGAAGATGCTTGAGTTGAACGCGCCGAAACGCATCGACGACGAGGTCATGGCCACACTCACAGACAAAATCGTAAATTGGATCGGCCAGCAAAGCGCGGAGAAGCCCTTCTTCGTCTATTTCACGCCCGTTGGCGTGCATAACCCGATCACGCCGTCGAAGCAGACGGCGGGCAAAAGCAAAGGCGGACCGTTCTGCGACTTCATCAGCGATCTCGACATCAGCGTGGGCCGCGTGCTCGACGCGCTCGACCAACAGAGTCTCGCTAAAAACACGCTCGTGCTTTTCAGCAGCGACAACGGCGGCGTGAACAAGTTGGAGAATGCCAACCTCGTGCAAACGGATGCGCAGAAGGCCGGATTGAAGCCGACAGGACCATTTCGCGGCGGGAAGCATGATGTGTGGGAAGGTGGCTTCCGCGTGCCCTACATCGTGCGCTGGCCCGGCCATGTGCCAGCTGGCACCGTGTGCGATGAAACCGTCAGCATCGTCGATACCATCGCCAGCCTGGCCGCGATCACTGGCTACAAGCTGCCAAAAGCCGATGTAGCAGCGGAGGATAGCCATGATGTGTCCAAGGCATGGCTCGGCGAAAAGTATGAAGGCCCGTTGCGACCCGATGTGATCGTGCACAGCGCCGATGGTAACTTTGCCATCCGTAAAGGTGCGTGGAAATGGATCGAAGGCGTTCCTGCTGATGATGTGAAGCCCACGGCGAAGAAAGCGCACGCCGACCAGTTCAAGCGCCAGCTTTACGACCTCAAATATGACATCGCCGAGGTCACCGATGTGTCCGCGCAGAATCCTGACGTGGTGAAGGATCTTGAAAAATTACTCATCCGTTATCGCGATGGCGGCTACAGCCGTGAATTGCCGCCTGCTGACGCCAAGCCGAAGCCCGCCTTCGCCGAATTGCCACCGCTCAAGAATGCCAAACCGCTCGATTTGAAAACCTTCAGCGGCAAAGGCTGGGCCGCGCGTGATGATGCCATGTTTTGCAAAGCGGATGCCAAAGGGTTGCCATTCAGTGGCCCGGTAAAAATGCAGGACGGAGCACTCGAATTCCAAATCCGTCTCGGCGAAGCGGATCGCCACTCGCTGCGCATCCACACCGCCGACAACGCGCACAGTTTCCGCGTTGTGCTTTCACACGCGAATCTCGACATCGCTGTGAATCCGCCAACGAAGGATCAGGAGACCATCCAGCTCGCCAAGCAGCGGCTGAAATTCAAAGCCAGTGATTGGCAAACAATGCGCCTCACCTTCCATGGCGACGAACTTACCGTCGAATTCGGCGGAACGACGACAACAGCGAAGCATGCCGTCTTTGCAGAAACCAAAGAGCAACTCAACTTCATCGCCTTTGAAGGCGAAGTGGGGATTAAGCAGGTGTTGCTGGCGAAGTGATGCCGCCACGTGCGAGCGCCACCGTTAACGGCAGCCAGAACAAGAGTCCTTCAAAGCGCGGGGCTGTTGCGAGAGAGGCGAGCGATTCGCCATCGAAGAGCAGTCCGCCACAACCGAAGGCGAGCAACGCGATCCAAGTGGCATCACCTTGAAGAGAAATACTCAAGGCACGGCGAATTCCGCATACGAGCAACCCGAGCAGCAGCACGACACCTATGATGCCGCCATGCACGAACGTGGCAAAGAAGGCGCTGTGCAGATGCGATGCCATGGAGTTGTCATTCGGCTGAAGTTCGCACTGCCAGACATCGCGCACGCCCCACTGGCCGGTGCCGAGCCAGAGATTATCCATAGCATTCCAACCGGCGCGGTAGATATCAAAGCGGCCGTTGTCACCACGCTCTACCACCTTATGAAAGTGATGGGTGATGGAGAGTGTCGTTGGTTGGTGCTGCCGCGAGCTGAAGTTGGCCAGCAAAGAAGCGCTGGTGAAGTAAACCGTGCCGGTAAGAAACAGCACGCCCAATGCCGCTGCTCCACGCCGCGAGCCTCGCACGATGAAGAGTGAAGCATGACCGCAAACCAGCGCAAGCATGGCCCCACGGCTGCCGGAAAGAAAGGTGGAGAAGTGCAGCAGCGTGATTGCGGCCCACACAAAGCGGCGAGGCACGAAGGCGGGAGCAGTCTCGACTAAAGCGGCGAGCCATACCGCCGTGAAACCAAAGATCAGCCCCGTGCAGACCGGATTGAGGCCGCCGTGTACAAGCAGATTGGTGAGACGTTCTCCGACTTGATGTCCCGGCAGCACGAAATAGGTCAGGGCGATGCTGATGAGTGCGGCGAGTGTGCTTGCCGCGCCGATGGCCCAGCCAGCGATGCGCATGGTTTTGCCATCGCCAGACTGCTGCCAGATGAGAAAACAGAAGAGCATGATCAAACCCGTGCCGACTAAACCGCGCTGCATTTCCTCGGGCGCATAAGCATCGCTGTAGCAGGAACGTAGCGTCATCCACAGCAGAAATGCCGCAATGAGTTGAAAGCCTGCATCAAGACGCTTCCAGGATTGCTTTTGGGTCCAATCCGTCCAACACACGGCACAGACTCCGGTCACAAATAACCAGCCGAGATGTAACCAGTGATTTGGCAGGCAGGAATGACCTGAGATGAAGCCAGCGAGGGCAATTTGTGCCGCCATCGATGCCCGCAGTGATTTGGATGACGAGTCCTGCCACCACGCCACGTGTGAAATCGGGATCGTGGAGGCTGGAGAATTCATGCGGTAATGAGGCTCGCTACCAAACATGCGAACAGTAGTGCGCAAGCAGTAGCTCCCAACGCGGAACCTTGCCAGGGCATGGGCTGTACGACTGCTTGGGCAGGATCGTCAGGATGATAATACACCGGCACTTCGGTTTGCTTCTGACAACGCGTGATGAAATCCGTCGTGAGGCGATCCACATTTTGAACTGCCTGATGGGTGAAAACGCTGCTTTCAAACACACGATCGCCCACAGCATACGAATAAAGCAGCACCGGATCGTAAAGCAGGCAGCCCTCAAAGGCTTTCTTTTTGCCACGACGCATTTCCGCCATGAGAACGCGTCCCTGAGTGCGGCACCAACTGCGCATGGACCAAGCAGTGCCGAAACGGCGTGCAAAATAGAGGAAACCAGTGAGCGCGAGCGCGGTGGCGATGAGCATGATGATGCTATTCATGGTAATTGGCTGCCTTAAGCCCAAGATGGCGGCTATTCACAGCGATGCATGAAACACTATCGCCACACTCAGGCCTGCTTCCGGCCAATGAAGATTCCGTAACTCCAAACGCCGCCATAGGCGTTGAATTGCTCATCAAGCAAAGGCGTGAATTTCTTCGCGAGATATGGCCACAAGTGTCCCTCCATGCGTACATGATTTACGCCCATCCAACGGCGAAACCAAGTGAACGAGGTGTGTGAGAAATCGACGACAGCGATGAGGCCACCTTCCTCCAGATCATCCCACGCAGCATCAATCGCCTGCTCCCAGCCGGGATTGAACATGGAAAGTGCATACGAGAAGAGCACTAGATCAAAACTCTTGCCATGTGTGTGCACAGGAGCCGAGTAAGAGCGCCGCAGGAGCGTTACCTTGTAATCCCGCAGCTTTAGCGCAGCAATGGCGAGCATCTGCTCGGACAAATCGACACCCGTAAGCTGCGCTGCCGGGAAACGCCGCCGCAGGCCCGGAAGGTTGCGTCCGGTGCCACAGCCTACTTCGAGAATGCGATTGGGTTTAGTGATGACGGCCAAACGGCGCAAGATTTCCTCACGTCCAAAGAGGAAACTCCAGCGTGTGGCATCGTAGATGCGCGAATGGAACTGGTAGTAGCGCTCCAGCGCTGTGCCTCCACTAGCCGCGCCGGTCGAAACAGCATTCATCACAGAACCTCCGCATAGTGAAAGCTGCCGTAAGTGCCGACGCGATCGAGCTGATGCAGCGCCTCGGTGCGTTCTGGGAAGAAGCGCAGTCTGGCATGAATGGAGACAGGCACAAAGCTGAGATCAAGACCAGCGGAGCGCATGATGATTTTTGCGCCTGGTGCGCTGTTGGCGAGGATCAGTTCCCATTCATCGAGCAAGGCTGCCGTGTCATGTGCCGCAAGCCAGTCCTGATGATCGAGCAACACAAAATGGGTGTAGTTGCCGGGATGCTCGCGCAGGAAACTGGAAACCGTGGTGGTGTAGGTCTTCAAACGACTGACGCGTGACTGAAGAGTGGGAAGGTTTTCTTGCTTCAAATAGTTCGGACAACAGCCCAGCGTGTAGGAGCCGGTCATGTAAACGCGCCAGAAATAATTGTCCGCGATGGGCAATTCGGTGAACACATGGCGAAGTTTGTCTTTCACATAAGCCGTGAGGCCGCCAGCATATGAGTCCTGGATCAGTTTGATCTGCGGACGTGGCACGCCGAGCAGCGTCATGAGCGTGGGTTGGCGCAGCAGCCAGTTGCTGAATGGGCCCCAAACCTCGCGCTCGAAGAGTTCATAGGCTTCGCGTTGTTCCTGCAACGAACGGGCATCCAACAGGCAGGTGGCGAAGTTCTTCACGTTGGGCCGCAATTTGAACAGTGCGTTGCCCATCACATACGCGGCGATGCCAGATGTGCCGTGGAAGTAGAACGATTTTTTGAGGCTGGATGGATTGAAGAAGCCGATGCGCTTATCCCAAAACTTTTGCGCTGACTCGGAAAGCGTACGGCGCACACTGCCATAGACTGCGGCGTACTCTGGGTGCGCACCAAAGCCGAACATCTCGAACAGCTCATCAAAGTCACCTTTGCGCAGAAGCGCTTGCTTGAGTTCGAGCAAGGCATTTTGACGATAGTTCATGTCCACCGCATGAATTTCAGCCGGATCATCGAGCAAGTAATCAAGAGCGTTGCAGCCCGCGCTGGTGATCATCACCACACGGCTATCACGATCCAGTTTCAGCAACTGCCGGTCAAGGCGCGGATCCTCCCAAGCCGTGTTGTAGATGAGATTGGAATTGTGAACATGGCGGAAGACCATGTCATGAGCCGATTTCAAAACGCGAACCGGACGGCGGAGGGGTGATTCTTTGAGCATGGTCACAGCTAGGAAAGCATGTGATCACGCAAATCGAATGTTTAGGCCAGCAGTGGAATGTGTTTGTTTCGTCACACTTCTCCTCTGCAACGAAGTCGTTTCGATTCATAATTTGGATAAATATTCCATGGCGACATGATAGGAATTTAACCCTGTTGGTATCTGCATGGAAAAACCCATCCGCCTCCCGATCCTGCCTTCCACATGGTTGGACACAGCCTGTATAAGCAAGCGACCAATCAATCGGGTTGTTAGCCTCATCTGGAGTGATGCCAGAAGTCTGTTTCAAATCGCTTGGCGTATGGTTTTCCCCAGACGATGGGCTGTCACCTGCCTCCTTGTGGTTGGCACATGCTTGGTGTGCTCCTTAATGACGGTGGATCTGCCGATTCTTGCTAGTATACGATTTGAATCCGCGACGCCGGAAGGCGAGAGAATCAAGACCATAGCGCGCGTTATGAGTTATTGGGGAGACTTTGCAGGTTTCAACCTCTTCGTCTTCGCGAGCCTGACATGCTTTGCGTTCATCCGGCGTTCACCCTTCTTCCGGCGGATGACCGTCGCGGCGGTCTTGGGAACGGTGCTCACCGGTGGAATTGCCAATGGAATTCGTGTCACGGCCGGCCGTGCTAGACCAGGCAGCAAGCTGGAACCAGGATTTTATGGGCCAACACTCAGCGCACGAAAGCAGTCTTTCCCAAGTGCTCATACAGCCACTTCCTTCGGTGCCAGTGTCCCGGTGGCAGTAGCCTTTCCGCCGGCAGGCATACCTATGCTGCTGGTCTCTGGTGGCGTGGCGTGGTCTCGCATGCAGAACAATTGCCATCATCCGAGTGATGTGCTGGCCTCGCTGATGCTATCGATGTTGTTTGGCATTCCTCTCGGCCTAGCGGTACGGCGCATTGGCCGCGAACAAAGGCCTAACGCTTGATTAACAGCACCACTTCTGCCCAACTAAAGCGTGCGGCATTAAAGCCTTCGATGGCGATGCTTTTCACTCCGGGGGTTTGCTTTAACAAATCGTTCACCCATGCGGAATGATCTTTGGCTGGTTTGCCTGAAGGAGTCGCGATCATCATGCCTTTGAACCAGCGATCTAGTGTCCATTCACGTTTCATCATGACCACCGCCACTGGGCCAGGTTTCGCAAGGAATTGCTGCGCTGCGGCCATATCATCCGTGTAATGCCATTTGTGATTCGTGTAAAACACAAGGCTCGGCTCGGTATAGCCGCAACCGTGCAGTGTCATCCTTGCTGGTAGAGTGCCGAGGTGTTTCGCCACCACCAAGGGAACGGAGGCAGTTCGCAGGTTACGCCCGAGTGCGATGAGACTCACGGAGGTCAGAATCACTGCCGCACAAGCCATGATGGCAGCACTGCCGCGCAAGCTTTGCTTCCAAACCATCAGTGCTGCCACTCCGCCCACCGCGAGAACAGACGTCAGCACCCATAATGCGCTGATCAACAACTCTCGCAGCACCGCCTGATCGATCTCGCACATCAACGCCAGCGTCCAACCCGCAGCGACAATCACCATGAAGAATAGCGTCAACCATTTGGCTGCACCGGGGATGCTCGGCGCTTTCTCTCGCTGAATCCACGTCATTGCCAATAGCACGATCAACGCTGGATATCCCGGCATCACATAGTGTGGCAGCTGGGTCGCATAGAAAAAGAAGATGAGCTGCGGGGCCACGAACCATGCGGCAAGAAAGGTCGTTTGTGCCGTCCAGTTTGATCGCAGGTTTCGCCACACCGGCAGCGCAAACCCCAGCCACGGAAACAAGCTGAGCCATGTTGTCAGCAAGTAGAAGCCCGGCACAAACTTGCGACCGTTAAACACATCGGTGCCGCGTTTCACCACATGTTCGCCCATGCCAACCTGCCAAAATGCGCCTTTTGTTTCAATCAAAGCAGGAATGCCCCATGCCGCCACTATCGTTAGAACGAGGGCAGAGCCAGGCACCAGTTTCAGACGCTGCCATGGCAGCGGTTTTTTCCAAAACACCCATCGCCACAGCGCCAGCGTCAGCGCTGGCACAAACCACGCAATCGGTCCCTTTGCCAAAAAGCCCGCTCCCATCGACAGCCACAAAGTCCAAAACCAAAGTCTTGAGCGCTTCGTCGATTGGTTCTCCTGAGAAGTGGCTAGTAGTTCCACCAGCGCACGACAAGCGAGGGTCACAAATAGAATCATTGGCATGTCCGCCACGCACAGACGTCCATGGACCAATGTCTGTAGGCTGGTGAGCCACGCCACACCACCGAACAGCGCTGCGCGTGCACTACCCGATAGGCTGCGCACTAGGCCACCCACGACGAGCGCCGTCAGAAAGGCCGCCACCACGCTGTGCAATCGCGCCGTCAGCTCATTCACGCCAAAGAGCGCATAATGCGCACGCATCCACCAGTAGGTCAGCGGAGGTTTATCGAAGCGATACTCGCCGTTGAAATAGGGGATCGCCCAACTCCCCCGCTCGACCATCTCCACCGTGGCATGTGCAAAGCGTGGCTCATCACGATCCATCAACGGAACGGTCGCCGTTCCCGGGAGATACAGGATTAACGTGAGCACGAGCAATAGCCACCAGCCATGTCGCTGACACCGCGGCTCACTCCAGAATTTTGAGGGTTCCATACCTTCCATTGGCATGACCCATAACACCTTCCGCCATCAAGAACCCAACATTTTCGTCACAAACCAAGCCGCGGCTCAATAAAGCAGGAAGCCGATCTCACTGTCCGTGAGCTGGGAAGTGTCATCCACAGCAAGCAGAGCCTGCGTGTCGTAAGTCGCTTCCCATGGCGTCTCAGCCGCAGGCAACAGCGGCAGCTCCGGCACGTTCTGCTGGACGATTTGGGGCGTGACAGCAGGCTGAGTTTGGAAAATCACCAGCGCCAAAGCAATAGCCGCAACACTGACGCTGGCGAAGGCCCACTTGGCAGCGGGGGCCGCAAACGATACGTCTTCCGACCAAGTGCGCAGTGCAGCCAGCCAGCCGCGATCCTGCGGCGTCTGGCGGGCAGCCCGCAGCACGTTCTGTGTGAAATTGGAACGCGCCTCAATTCTGCGGGCTTGGGCCAACAGCTTTGAGATCGGGTCTTGCGGTGAAAACGGTTCCATGATGTCAAAAAAACAGCCGAGATGGCCTAAAGTTGCAAAAAATCTCAACCGGGTGGCCATTCCAGGCTGCGACCGGCCAAAAGATGCACATGCAGGTGTGGCACTGACTCGCCGGCGTCCTTGCCGTGATTGATGACGAGACGGAAACCTTTACTGCGGTCTTTGATGCCAAGTTTGTCGGCGATTTTGCCCGCCGCGAGCAGCAAAGCGCCCAGCGTGGCCTGATCTTCCCCAGTTGCCTCACCCACCCGGGGAATCAGCTTCTTTGGCACGATCAGGATGTGCGTCGGTGCCTGCGGATTGACGTCATTGAACGCAGCTACCAGTTCGTCCTCATAGACGAGTGGAGCGGGAATTTCGCGGTCGATGATTTTTTGGAAGATGGTCTTCTCACTCATGGCGGGTTAACGGAAAAGCTCTGGTTGCCGCACATCGCGCGGACGGCGCTCGCCGAGGCTCTTGATCTCGTCAATGAACTCGCCCACATCCTCAAACTGACGGTACACCGAGGCGTAGCGCACATAAGCGACGTGATCGATGGCCTCCAATCGGCGCATCACCTTCGCACCGATGACGGTGCTGGGAATTTCGCGGTAGCCTTCTTCTTCGAGTTCGTTCGCAATATCATCCACGAGTTGCTCAAGCTGTTCCATCTTCACGGGACGCTTCTCACAGGACTTGCGCAAACCACCCAGCAGCTTGTCGCGGTTAAAATTCTCGCGCGCACCGTTGCGCTTCACCACGCGCAGTTCCTCGCGCTCCACCAGTTCATACGTTGTGAAACGAAAATCGCACTTCATGCACTCACGGCGGCGGCGGATGGCATGACCTTCCCGCGCCTCGCGTGAGTCGATCACTTTGTCCTGGGAACTTCCGCATTTGGGGCAGCGCATCCTATGGGGGTTGGGTCACGAATGTGCTTTCTCGCAGGCGTTTAGGCAAGCACGTTCGTAGTTCGGGCTTTGCGCGTTCATTTTCGCGTTTATCGTCATTCCCATGTCCCGCATCATCCTCGGCGTCACGGGGTCCATCGCAGCCTACAAGGCGGCGGACCTCGCCAGCCAGCTCTCCAAGGCTGGCCACGCGGTGACGTGCGTATTGACGAAATCCGCGCTCGAATTCGTCACGCCGCTCACGCTGGGCACGCTGTCGAAGAATCCTGTCATCACCGATCTCTTCGCCGAAAAGGAAGGCTGGCAGCCCGGTCACATCCAGCTCGCGGATGAAGCGGATCTGCTCCTCATTGCTCCTGCGAGCGCTAACATCCTCGCCTCCATGGCCCAGGGCTTCGCCAACGATGCCCTCACCGCCATCGCGCTCGCCACGCGCGCTCCTATTTTGATTGCCCCAGCCATGAACGGCAAGATGTGGCAGCATCCCGCAACGCTGCAGAATGTGGCAACGCTGCGCAGCTTCGGCGCTCAATTTGTAGATCCCGCTGAAGGCATGCTTGCCTGCGGCTACGAAGGCGTCGGACGTCTGGCGGAGATCGAAACGATCCTCCAAGCGGTCGAATCGGTGCTCAGCGCGAAGAAGTGACCCGCCGCAGCCATTCGCGGGCTTTTTCACGAGCAGGACTCGGACGTAGTGTCCAAGCGTCGTTGTGATTGCGGAATCCGGTGCTCAAGAAGGTCAGATCGGCATTTGGCAACAATGGACGGAGGTAGGCTTCGGTCTCCTGCGCATTCGTTCCCTCGCCGCAGATGAACTGCGGTCGATCTCCGAGGCGTTTCAGTCGTGCGAGGGCTGATTCGCGATCAGAACCTGGATACGGCCATTTGTGGACGCCGTCGTAGTGGCTGTAGGCGAAGAATCCGCACCAGTGTTTCGCGGTTTCGTCATCGTGAAGGCCGAGATAGCCGCAGGCGATGGCTCCACGTGAGAATCCGCATAGCACAACTTTCGATTCATCACCGCTGAAGTCATGACAGACACTTTTCACCGTCTCACGCAGATTCTTGAGCGTCGGCCGTGGATCGTATGCTGGGGCATCGCCCCACCATTTGATCGCGACTTCATCACCTTTCGCATTCAAATACGGCACGCACAGCCAGATGAAGCCGCGTCCGGCAGTTAGGCCGTAGCCGAGATTACTGCCTTCGGGAAGGCCAGTGCTGACATCGCCTAACTTGTTCTTGTAACCGCCATTACCGGCGAGTTCGACGATCACGGGCATCTTTGCGCCCACTTTCCAGTCTGTGGGCAAATAAAGCACGCTGAGACCATGGCGAACGCGTTTTCCGGCTGCGGGCGGGCCTTCGCTCAAGGTCGGCACATCGAGATCTGCGGGCACAGTGCTTATGTCTGGCAGCTCGGCGGCAAACAAACCCACCGCCGTGATATAGAAGAGAACAAACGCCTTCATGGGGTCACCAATTCTAACCGCCCCTTTTTGAGCGCCTCGATCAAAGCCTCACGCTTCGTCTTCGCGGGATCAATCCACGCGGTGAGCAAACCTGCCTCGTTGACGGTGGCGTGTTCGACGCCGTCGAGTTTGGCGATCGCGATGTAGGCACCATAACGGCAGCCTTTGCAGTCGAGAAGGCCGACTTGAATGTCGATTTTATGCAACTTGTCCTCGGGCAAAGTGGCCCTAGGTTTGAGCGTGAAGGTCCCGCGTGAGGCGGCTTTGAGCAGGCTGTCGAGCTTCTGGGTGATGTCGGTTTCGTTCGGCGGCTTCTTTGGATTGATGGCGGGGAAGAGCGCACTGAGTTCGTAGCGGAAGGTGGCCTCGGTGGTGGCGAAATTGAGGCTAACGAGATCCACGCCGGGAATGGTCTGGGTCTGCGTGCGCAGATCCTGCTCACGTGCAGGTTCGCTGAGGCCGATGATGCGGTGTCTGGCTTCATCGGCGTGAAGACTGGTGACGAGAAAGAATAGGAACGCGTATTTCATCGGGTCTGGAAGAGTGGGCTTAGCACGATCTCATGGATCAAGGTGCGGATGCCGCCGCCTTGCTTCTCGGTGCGGTTGAGGATGTCATTGAGCGCGGCACGGTCGCTGAAGGCGACTGGGCGGCCGGTGGCATAGATCAGGAGTTGCTGCGCGAGGTTCTTCAAAAGCAGATGCTTGTCGGCGGCGAGCAGGGTTTTAAATTCGGCGATACCGCTGAACTTCTTCTCGTCGGAGATTTGGCCGCTGGCATCGACTTGGGGTCCGAGTTTGAAACTGATGCCGATCTTCGGATCGATGCTGCCACGCGGAGCGGGATCGCCTTTCTCGTTGAGCGAGCGGTAGCGATCTCGCTGGCCGCCGATGACATCGAAAGACTCGAGCGCGAAGCCCGGTGGATCAATCTGTGCATGGCAACTGGCGCAACTCGAGTCAGCGCGATGTTTGTCCAGCAACTCGCGAATGGTGGTGGCTCCTTGCACGTCGGGTTCGACTGCTGGGACGTTCGGAGGTGGAGGTTCGGGTGGTTTGCCGAGCAGACGAGCCATCACATAGGCTCCGCGCACGACGGGAGAGGTCGTGGTGCCATTGGCCGTGATCTTTAAAATGGATGCCTGCGTGAGAAAGCCACCTCGTGGGCAATCTTTGGGTAGTTTCACGCGGCGAATCTTCGGCCCACTCACACCGGGGATGCCGTAATGCACGGCGAGCTTTTCATTCAGCATCGCGAAGTCCGATTGCACGAGATAGCCGGCATCAAGATCGTTTTCGATTAGCTCGCGAAAATAAGCGCGTGTCTCAGAGACCATGCTGTCCTGCAGATACGGGCTGAACTCCGGGTAGAGCTTCTTGTCGGGATCATTCGCGGCGATGGCGCTGAGTTTGAGCCATTGTGCGAGGAAGTTTTCGATGAAGCGCTGCGACTTGGGATCCTTGAGCATGCGCTCGACGGTGGCGTGGTCACACTTGAGAGTTTCATTCGGAGCGGAGTTCCAGAGGAAGTAGGACAGCCTTGCGGCGAGCGCATGTTCATCCAGACGGCCCACAGGCTCGATGTGATAAAGAAAATGCGGCGAGCACAACGCCGCACGATAGGCCCAGCGCATCGCCGACTCGAAGCAGTCACCCGCTTTGAGCCGCTCATCGACCCGAGTCACGTATTGCTGGCGAATTTCCTCCGTCACTTGTCTGCGGAAGGCTTTGGGCAGAAAACTTGCGAGCAAGCGATCCGCCTCAACGAGTGGCTGTTCTGGCTGCACCGTCCAGATACCCTTCTCCTGTGGTGCTCGGTTGTTCGTGCCGACGACTTCTTGTTTAAGCGGCTTGCGCACGGGAGGACGAGCCCCTTTGAACTCCGTTAGTGGCGTATCGCCAAACAACACACGATGACCGCGCGGCGGCCAGACATCATGCAAGGGGCCTTCGACCTCCAGCCAATCACTGACCACGCAAGGCCCTGTAAAACCCATGGTGCGATCCACCTGGCCCCAGGTCCCCACACGGTAGAGCACGACATGCGCGAGCGAGGCTGAGTTGTAGCCAAAGCCTTCTTTCGTGTTCAGCCACACGTCCAGTTCATGCACCTTTGACTCCAGTGAAGGCGCATCATAGTAGCCGACCACGTAGCTCGGGTGCTGACCACCGCGGCCATTGTCGTTGAACTGCACCACGGACAAGCGCGCCGCTTCAACACCGCGCGCAGGCAGGATTTTGCCTTTGTCCCACCACATGCCCCAATACGAGGCTTTCACGTGATAGCGGCCCGGATAAAGCGCCACGAACTTCCGGAAGTAGGCATTCCAAGTTTCATCCTCGTGTTTGAAAACACCGACGCTGCTGCCCTTTTCGAACAAGCCCAGGCTTTCGTGCGCGCCTTGGTTCACATGCGCGTATTTGCCCGCAGGCGGCACGTCAGGGTCGAGTTGCTTATCACGCAGCAACATCGCATCGCCCGACATGATCTGGATGTCTGGCTCATAGTTGCCCGCGAGCGAGAGCCGCACCTTCTCCACCGGTGGAGCTTCCGGTCGCGTGGCAATGGCCATGTCGAGCGTCTTGTCCGCTGCTTCGATGTATTTCGCCATGTTCACATGGGAGATGTCGAGCGCATCGCTGTTCGTATCAAAACCATGCGCCGAGCCATCCGATGGAAGTCCAGCCTGCAATGCGATGCCTGGTAGATCAAACAGGTCACGCAAGGTATTTTCATACTCGACCCGCGTGAGCCGTCGCAACCCCGTGCGGCCTTCAGCGTCGATCTTTTCGGCTTTCACAAGTGCTGCACCGAGTTCCGCGATGACCGACTTCATTTCCGCTGCAGAAGGACGCGCCTTTTTCTTCGGCGGCATTTCACCGGTTTCGATCCTGTCGTGAATCATCACCCACTTCGCAAAGTTTTCGGCGTCACCGAGGTCTTGCTTGAACGCGGCGAGGTCGAGATTGCCTTTGTGCGTGTCGGCGTCGTGGCAGTCGATGCAATGTGTGTCGAAAAACGCCTTTGGCTCAGTGGCGTTCAGGCCGCAGGCGAGCAGAGTGAGGGCGAGCGGTTTCATCATGCCAGTTCCAGTCCCTTCATCGTGCCTTTCGCAGTGGAAAACTCATCCGTCTCGATACCGAGTCGCTGCAGCATCGTGAGGTAGAGATTGCTCAGCGGGTAGTTGTTCTTGGTGTCAAAAGCGAGGTGCTGGCCATGCTTGAAACCGCCGCCGGCGATGAGGGTGGGCAGGTTGACGTTGCTGTGGGAGTTCGCGCTACCCATGGGGGTGCCATAGAGCACCTGCGTGCGATCAAGCAGGGTCTGACCTTCTTCCTTGGTGCCATCGAGCGCAGTGAGAAAATCGTTGAAGGCTTCAAACTGGGCTTCTTCTTTACTGCGCAACTCGGCGATGGCCTCGGGGCGATTGCCGTGATGCGTGATATTGTGAATGACCACCGTGTCGATGAAGAGCGTGATGATGCGCGTGGAGTCGGTTTCGAGCGCGAGCTTCATGACATCGAACATGAGCTTGGTTTTGGCGACGAATTCGCGTGCGTCATCGATATCGTTGGGAGCGGCGGATGTGACGACGGGTTTGGGTTTGTATTCCCACTCCTCGGCAGAGTGAAGGCGCTGCTCCAGCTCGCGAACGGAGGTGTAGTACTCGTCCATGCGATGCTGGTCGGCTTTGGAGAGGGTTTTGTTCAGACGCTTGGTCTGATCGCTGACGAAGTCGAGCATGCTGCGGCCTTGGCGGAGAGCCTCGACGTTGGCTTCGACTTCGCTGGCCTTGCCTTGCACAAAGAGACGCTGGAAGAGCTTTCGCGGGCTGTACTCCGCTGGAATCGGCGCACCGCTGCGGGTGTAACTCAAGGTGCGGCCGCCCTCGCTGCTCATGGCAAGCGGGATGGATGGATAGCGAGTGAGGTTGCCGATGTGCTCGGCAGCGACTTGATCGAGCGAGACCCAATTGCGGAAACCGCCGCGCTCAGGATGGGGCGTGCCGGTGAGGAAACAGCGCTCGGCTTGATGGCCACCGGTGACACCCGGCAGGCTCACGCCGGAGAATACCGTCATTTTGTCACGATGTTTGGCGATCTTTTCCAGATACGGCGTGAGCGCATAATCACGTCCCGCTTTCTCGGGAAAGAAAAACTGCGGCATGATGCCCATATTCGTCTCAATGGCGACCATGCGGCGCGGAATGCTCACGGCCTGGCCGGCGTGCAGCATCTTTTCGAGAAACGGCAGCCCTAGGGTGATGCCAGCGCTGCGCAAAAGCGTGCGGCGTGAAAAAGGACGATGCAGATGGAGGTTCATGAGCGAGACGTCTACGCTCTGAAATAGAAAAAATAGCGACACATGGCAAACAAGGTTCAATCATGCGACACCGCATGTTGATGGAGAACCTTTATCTTGCATTTTTTCTCCTCGCAAGCGCGCTGCATGCGCAAACCAGCGTGCCGCCGCCGTCGCGTGAGTTGCGTGGCTCGTGGATAGCGACGGTGCGGAACATTAACTGGCCGAGCGAACCGGGGTTGCCAGTGGCGAAGCAGAAGCTGCAGTTGCTGACAATGGTCGAATCGGCGGCGAACGTGGGATTGAACGCGTTGATTTTTCAAGTTCGGCCTGCAGGCGATGCGATGTATGCCTCGAAACTTGAGCCGTGGTCGCCGTTTCTGACGGGGCAGATGGGCGTTGCACCATCGCCGTTGTGGGATCCGCTGGAGTTTGCGATTCAGGAAGCGCACAAGCGCGGGATGGAGCTGCATGCGTGGTTCAATCCGTTTCGAGCGCTTGCGGGCGAGAAACACGCGCCGAGTGCGGATCACATCCGCCGCAGGCATCCCGAGTGGACGATGAAATACGGCATCGACTGGTGGATGGACCCTGGTGTGCCCGAGGTGCGGGCGCAGGCCATTGCGGTCATGCTGGATGTGACGCGGCGCTACGATGTCGATGGCATTCACATCGACGACTACTTCTATCCATATCCAATCACCGATGCGGCGAAGAAGAAGATCGAATTTGCCGATGACGCGAGTTTTGGCCGCTACAAAGCCGCTGGTGGTTCGCTGGAACTGACGGCGTGGCGCAGGCAGAACGTGGATGAAACGGTGCGCATCATTTACGAGGGCATCAAAGCGGAGAAACGCTATGTGAAATTTGGCATCAGCCCGTTTGGCCTGTGGCGGCCGAATTTTCCGGAGGGAACGGGAGGTGGCCTCGATCCATATGAAGATCTCGCCGCCGATTCGCTCAAATGGTTGCAGCAGGGCTGGGTCGATTACTTCACGCCACAGCTCTACTGGACGATTGATCGTCCGAAGCTCGGCTTCATCACCTACTATGACTGGTGGCTGGAGCAAAACACGCAGGGTCGTCATATCTGGCCGGGCATGAATACCTCAAAAGTTGGTGATGATCGCAACGCGGGTGAAATTTTGCATCAGATGAGCGTGCTGCGTGAACGTGGTCTGAAAATGACGCCGGGGCACTTCCACTGGAACTTCGGCGCGTTGCACAAGGACATCGGCAAGATCGGCACCTACACGAAGGAGCGGGCATACACGACGCATGCGATCCCTCCTGCCTCACCCTGGCTAAGTCAATCGACACTGCCAGCCCCGGTCGTTGGCAAAACGGTGCCTGGTGGCAAACTTACCGTCGTCTGGCAGCTCAGCGATGTGCGTTGGATGTCGCAAACACGCTGGTGGGTGATGCAGGCGCAGATCAATGGCAAGTGGATCACCTGGGAGACTTACTTTAAAGACCAACTAAGTGCCGTATGGCCGGACAATGCGACCGCTGTTGCCATTCGCGCCGCCGGACTCGGTTGGGAAGTCGGTGAGGCGGGCGTGGTGGTGAAGTAGGTCGCTATTCCACATCCTTCTTTGCCAACGTATGGGCGAATGGGCTGGTGGAAGCGAGATTGTACTGGCGGATGGCGGTGGCCCAGAAGGGAGCGAGTTCGTGGTTGGCGGCGCTCCAGAGGCGGTAGTGCAGGTTGGTGACGGTGTCGGTGTCGTGCATGAGGGCCTTCAACTCTTGCGCACTGATGACGTTCGGACCCTGAGTAATGAGACGATGGCAGATTTCTTCGAGGTAGGTGTGTGAGACGTCGATGGTGCGCCGGCGGCGCAGCAGGCTGACGTGGAGGCCGTTCACAAAGGGATCGAGGCAAACCTGCATGAGACCGTAATGACGTTCGAGTTCGGGCGGGAGCTGGATGCGGTCTTTAATTTCCTCCAGATTTTGCTGCATGTTTTTCAGCACCGTGGGCGGGTCGTACTCCTCAGGAGTCAGGAAGAATCCCAAACGCTTGCCGCTGCGCCCACCGGAGACGAGAACCGCGACGAGGATGGAAACGACGAGCGAAAAGAGAATCGGGCTGATCCAGACAAGGAAGGCATAGGATCCTAGCTTGACGCCGATACCAGCTCCTACAGCCGCCCAAGCAACGCCGAGCAACGTTACGCTGGCGAAGGTGAAGAGAATCTCACTCCAGTTGATGCCACCGTCGATTTTACGCCGCTGCGTGACCCAACTCACGCTTTTACCAATGACCGTGTAGATGACGAAGCGTGCGTGAAAGACCATGAGCACGGGGGCCATGAGCGTGAAGACAACGGTGTCGAGCAGGCTGCTGATAAACGTGAGCAGACGCAGCTTCAAGGGCTTGAACAAACGGCCAGTGATGACTTCATCGAGCAGAATCACGGTCTTCGGCAAAAAGATAAGCATGGCCGTCACACCGAGCAGAATTTTCTCGGCGAGCAGTGACTGTGGCTGTACATGCAGTGTGGGTGTGGCGGCGAGATACGTGGCCAGTATGAGGAAGAGAAACCACAGCAGCGAACTGACATAGCTGAGGATGCCGTGCAGGAAGTTCACACGACTCATCGGATGCCAGCCTTTGGCAAACAGCAGCCAGAAGTGCTGGATGTTGCCCTGGCACCAGCGGCGGTCGCGTTTGAGCATGTCCACGAGTGTGGGCGGGCCTTCCTCGTAGCTGCCGCGTGTCGTAGGCAGCAATCTCACCGCGTAACCCGCTTTGCGCATGAGCGCGGCTTCAACGAAGTCGTGACTGAGAATGTGACCACCAAAAGGAGCGTTCGCAGGCAGCGGCGGAAGTGCGCAGTGCTCAATAAACGGGGCGAGACGCAGGATGGCGTTGTGGCCCCAGAAGTTGGCCTCACCGCACTGCCAGTAGTCGAGTCCGGCCATGAAGGGTGGCCCGTAAAGCACTTGCGCAAACTGCATCACGCGACCCAGCAGCGTATCGGCGGCGATTTGCTTTGGAAAAGTCTGCACAATGCCGATGCCAGGATTTTTTTCCATGATGCGCACCATGCTGGTGAGCAAAGCGCCGGACATGAGGCTGTCGGCATCCAGCACGACCATGTAGCGATAGCGTTTGCCCCAGCGGCGGCAGAAGTCGCTGACGTTGCCGCTCTTGCGATTGATCTGCTTGCGCCGCTTGCGATAAAAGATGCGGCCAAAGGCATTCAGCTGGCGGCAGAGTTCCAGCCAGGCGGTTTCTTCTTCGATCCACTGACTGGTTTTGTCCGAGTCGCTGAGGATGAAAAAATCGAAGTTTTTCGACTGACCAGTGGCTTCGAGGGAGAGATAAATGGAGCGCAGGCCCTCAAACACGCGGGTGACGTCCTCGTTGAAGACCGGCATGATAATGGCGGTGCTTGCAGTGATGGGCTGTTCGTAATCATCGGCATTAAGCGTATGCCAGAGGCTCAGAGAGTCCGGCTTGTGCCGGTTCATGAGCCAGACGCCGAAGAGCGCGGTCCAGAAGCCGACATTGAGCTGGTAGTAAAGCGGGATGAAGACCAGCAGAAGGACCCACTCGGCAATGCGCATGCCGTTCTCCGACAGGAAAATGTAGGACAGCCATGCGCCGACGATGGTGCCGAGACCGACAAGGGAGAAGAACGTGGCGCGGCGGGTGCGCGAGATGTGCTTCGGCGGCATGCCGGCGGTCATCGCGATGTTCGCAGTCTGGCTGCCGATGGGTGTACTCATCCGAAGAGGGAATAAAGATAGCCGAGCACCGCACCGATGATGACGAGCAGCACGGAGTAGCGCAGGATAGGATGACGGCCCAGACGGTCAAAGGTGTCATCGGCCACATCGGTGAACATGCCGAGGTCGATGTCACGTGGAGTCATCTTGCTTACCTGCATGCCGGGTCCGGAGGTGCGGATGGCAGAGCGCATGGCCTCGGCCATGTCATCTGGCATGTTTTGTTCATCGAGGAAGAACTGCGGCCAGCGCGAAGGACCACCAGCAAGGTGGAAGCCGAGACGCCCCGTGGCTTCGAGTTGTGCCTCGTTCAGGTTGAGGTCGCTGTAGATCGACCCCAGCCACTCGCGCAGCATGAGCCGCGCTTGCTCGATGGAATGCGCCGTAGGCGTGCGGGAAGGATCGCTGGCATGCGCCTTGGCCGCATTGCGCAGCGTTTCGAGAATCAACTGCGTGCGGCGAATACGGTTATGGAGCTGGTACGAGCGAAAGTAATCGGCGAGGCGTGCATACGCCTCGTTCCACTCTTCCTCAGTGCCCGTTGCGGGTGCGAACTGGATGTTGACTGCTTCCATGATGGCTCGAAACAGAGCCACCGTGAGAATGCGCAGAATTGGTGCCGGGAAAAGAGGATTCCTGAAGTTTGCGCGAATCTGCATTTTAATCTTGTCAGAGCCTATCCTCGCTCGGCATGATTTTGCTTCATGATCATCCATCGAAACACCCTTGCTGTGCTGAGCCTGCTGGCTTGTTCCCTAGCGCAGGGAGAACCTCGCTCGTGGACCAAT
>Ga0209190_1000829_pt1 | contig 22191 bp, 25 predicted proteins | sample M_140205_XF_Meta_FD_187315 | JGI IMG/M metagenome (GOLD analysis project Ga0209190, IMG submission 187315) | Freshwater microbial communities from Lake Montjoie, Canada to study carbon cycling - M_140205_XF_MetaG (SPAdes) (version 2) | ecosystem: Environmental > Aquatic > Freshwater > Lake... | reverse complement strand
CATTTATTGAATTTCAACAAGAATTAGAAATGACTGGTGAAAATCAACATTTAGCACATGTATGTGAATTACAATCATGGGTGCTTCTTTTATCTAAGGGGTCTGTAGCGCAGGTTCAACAACAGATAATTAAAGAATTGACAAGGTGGTTTGCAAAACATCAAGATATTTTATAATTAATTTTCGTATGCCTAAGAAATGAGTGGCTATACCGAATTGGAAAAACGTGAAATACATGATTTAACTCACCGAATCAAGGAAGTTCATTCGCCACATATTAAAAATATCGATCCTATTACCAATGATATGATTCATTTGCTACATCATGATAAGGAATTAAGTTCTGTTTATAATAAGAAAACTGTATTGAAAGCATCATTGCGTCAAATATATGTACATGAACATCAATCTGAAAAACATAAACATGAAAACATTTGCGAAATTGAAAAACGTGATAAGTACATTGATAAACGTTTGTTCGAAGAAGACCGTGCAAAAGAACGCCCTAGTCGCTGTAGAAATTCATGTAGATATTCCTGTACTATACTCTAAATCTATAATAGATGTTATGTTCAGGGCATTTATCTGTATCTGGTGGACATAATATATATTATGAAACATATGGTAAACGCGATGGTCGACCAGCAGTTGTATTACATGGAGGACCAGGTGGCGGCTCTAATCCTAAAATGGCAGACATATATGACTTGAAAAAATGGTTTGTGGTATTATTTGATCAGCGTGGATGTGGAAAGTCAACACCTTATCTCTGTCTTAAAAATAATACAACCTGGGATTTAATTGAAGATATTGAGGCATTACGTGAGTATTTTCATGTTAAAAAATGGTTTGTAAGTGGTGGTTCATGGGGTACAACTTTGGCACTTGCGTATGCACAGACGCATCCATCCAAAGTAACGGGACTTCTGCTACGTGGTGTATGTTTTGGTAATGATCAGACACAGGAGTGGCTTTATGAAAAAGGGGGAGCTTCCGAGATATATCCTGAAGGGTGGAAATTATTTACATCTGTTCTTCCTAAACGTCTGCATGATGGAGGGTGGAAACAGAATGCACAATATTATCAAAAGAAATTACAAGGTCCAGATGCACAGAAATATGCAAAAGCGTGGTGGGGATGGGAATCCTCTGTATCACGGCTCTTTCCTAAGAAGGATACCACACCTGCAAGACAGGCGTTATCATTAGCAATTATTGAAAATCACTATTTTGTAAATGATTGTTGGTTGGAAAAAGAACAGATTTTGAAGAATCTGTATAAACTAAAACACATTCCTATTTCAATTGTACATGGACGATATGATATAGTATGTCCTATTACACAGGCATTTGCTATCAAATCTGCTCTACCTCATACTAAATTACATATTGTAACAGATGCAGGACACGCTGGGACACATCCTGGAATTATCAAGGGACTTCATGAGGCAACGAACAAAATGGTAAGGAGTACACGGAAACATAAAAATTAAGGAATGAACTATCAGTAAGTTCATTCCTGTCAAAGGTTATACATTGAAATATAGATAAAATTATCTAATATAATATGAGCAAGAAATGATGTTCTTGCTCATATTATATTAATTTAGTAAAATAATGTTATTGCTCATATTTTTTATAAATCATTCAAATAAGAATATGATAAAATTAGTTTCTATGAGTTCTTCGTGATCTCTTTGACTTTTTGGTCTTTCTAGATTTTCCTCCTTTTATATGTTTCATAATTTTAGTATTACCCATACAGGTTGATGTATAAACAAGATGTAATATATATTTATTATCATATAATAATATATTATCAGAATATAAACAATCTAAATTTAAATATTTAGGTATTGCCTCATTAAGCGCTGTATAGACTGTTTTCATATAATTTGTGTTAACATTTCTACCAGTTTGTCTTGCTCTTTCTGCTATACGATTTAATACCGTGTCTACATTATTCATAACAATTACCACATTTACAAAATATCCTAAATCTTTAAGTTTTTTATAACATTTTGAGAATACCACTCAAAATTTCTTCCTGTTCCATCAAATATTATATTTTGTATCATTTTTCTAGTTCTGTTGTTATTTGTAGATCTTTTATCTTAACAAACAACACAGCAATCCTTGATACTGGAATCAACTTTATTTAGTTTTTCATCCATAATAGATTGTTTCTCTTGTACCATCACTTCCAACTTTTCACCAACATCCTCAACAATCTTATTCACTTTCTCATTAACAGAATCATTTACTTTGGCAGTAACATCACCTATTTTTGATTGCATATTGGCTACTACCTGATCAACACGGGCAGTAACCTGATTAATAATATGCTGAATGATAATATCAACTTTCTTTTCAACTACAGCGGGAATACCGTCGACTTTCTCATGAATAGAGTTGGTTAATGCTGTTATATTATTCTCTAGAAGAGTTTCTAATTCTTCAGAGATGTTTTCAATCTTATCATTTATCTTTTCTAACATTTTATCCACTGCTTCTACTTCTACTTGTTCTGCTTGTTCTACTTGCTCTGCATCTGCCTTTACTTCTGCTTCTACTTCTACTTGTTCTGGCTCTGCATCTACAAATTCATCATTAGATTCTCTAGGAGAGATTTGATCAGAGATTTCAACGTCGGACATTCTACTTCAATTATTCTTTTTTAATCCCAATAATTTTTGACCCCATGCATATGTATCTTTAATTTTCTTCTGTGTAAATGCAGTACGATATCCGCGAAAATCAAATAGTTTTCCTTTAAATAACTGGTCAGCATTTTCATATTGACTTGTTACTGATGACCAATTTGATTTACCAATGTAATTATGTGTTGTATGATTTGTCTGTGGTAAGAATGCATTCTCCTCACTATGTACGATTTTTCCATTCGCATAAATCTTTAATCCTGATGAGAATGGTGCGTTATTTGTAGTTGTAATTGTAATGTGAGTCCATTTCTTTAATGGAAATACATTCTTAACTTGGACGTGTAATTTACGCATCTTCCCTTCAAAAATTTCATATAAAAGATCCGCTGTTGTTGCATCCGCTGGTTTAGACGCCTTTTCTTCAAGAGGCGGCATAATACGACCATAAATATCAGGTGCAGGACAATCATATGTTTCAATATTTGCACGAGAAGTGGCAAATGCTACTTGAGGGCTTACTTCCATTACACCTTGAGCGCCAGAAGGCTCTTGAGGTAATGTTTTTAATGCTTCATCAACACATAACTTTGGTTCTTCTTGTTGTGCTCCAATGTTGCCACGTCCTACAATTCCCACAAATACGTTGTCTTGTGTTTGATTACCAAAGTCAAATATCTTTGCGTTATTTGTAAACTCTTCAAAATAAACCCAAAATGATGTTGCACGCAAATAACGAAGCTGAACTACATCACCAAATTGTAAATTAGGGTCATCACCAAGACGTAGGAATTGGTCTATCCCATTGAATTCAAGACCTTCCGTTATATCTCGAGGCAATTCATCAATCTCAATCTTACCAGCAGTAGATATATTTAGATTCTTTGCATAATCTAACAAATCATCTCTAAAACGCATCCAGAATACAATACCTTCATAGAAACTTAACAGAGTAATAATATTTGGCGGAGGTGTTGGATCAACAATCAAGTCTTTCTTAAAAGAAATATCACCTATAGGATTACACATTGCTTGAAATCCATCGCCACGTTTTAAAATCCGACAATATCCATTATTCATATAATCATCGCGACTAACTTCAAATCCATCTACAACAGCAAGTGTTCTGTATTTCACAGATGACAGTCCTTCTGTACCACCAAGGGCGCACGCAAAAAACATTTCATCTTCTTTACCACCAGGCGGCAAAACCATTCTGCAGAAATCGTGATCCTGACCAAGGTGTTGCACATCGGTGTATCCAGCAAAATATCTGATATTACGAATATATCCATCAGGTTCTCCCGTAGGGTTAAGACCTACATCACCACGTCTTGGTATCCAATTCTGCCAGAAATGACTATTACCTACGGATACTAAATCTACAAATCCTTCGCTATTTCCAGTTGATTTTAACCATGATTCATATAAAACGATAAATATAAGAATAAGAAGTGTTATCCAAACAGACAACATGCTATTTGGTATTAATACTATTTACTTGATATTAATACATGTGAAACATTATACTATATCTAAATATCTGATATAGTAGAATGCTTGTAAATAGAATTATTACAGGTGGTAAGTTATTAGATACAGGAACATACAGTTGTGTTTTTGATCCACCACTTCGTTGTAAAGGATCAACTATGAAATCACGTGGTCATATGATTAGCAAACTTATGACAGATGAAGAATCTATAGTTGAATGGGAAATTTCAGAACTTATTCGTAAAATTCCATTATGGAAACATTATTTTGCTGTATCGGAATCTATATGTGAACTTGGAGTAAGACAAATTGATAGTGATTTGAAAACAAAATGTCAAGTTATTAAATATATAAATCCTAGTCAATTACGAATTTTGCAAATGCCCTATGCAGGAAAATCATTGCAGAATTATACATTACGTTCTGATTTTAATTTAATGGCATTTATGACACATGTATTAGAAGCGGGTGCATTATTAGTTATGAATAACATTATTCATTTTGATTTACATCCTGGTAATATATTAATAAATAACAATGGCGTTCCACATTTGATTGATTTTAATTTATCATTGGTATCAAATAAATCTGTATCAGTATCAGAGTTATCTTATCGTTTTAGTCGTAATTTTCATCTTCCACAACAGCCACCTGATTATACAGCCTTATTAGGGATAGAGCAAGGTAAATCTATGGATATTATTATTTCAAATATAGAGAAAAAAGATATTATTTCATATATAAAATCAATTATTGGAATACCTTCTAGTATAATCAGAAAAGATATTCAAAATATAATTTTAAATAATTCATTTATTGCTAAAGGAGATATTATTGGCTGGTTTAATCATTATTGGACAAAGATTGATAGTTGGGCCATTGGAACATATTTTGTAAATATGTTCAAAAAGTATTCTATGTTGCATCAAATTGGAGAAGCATATCAAATACATCATTCTAAAGTCAAAAAATTATTACAACATTTATGTGCTATAAATCCAAATGAACGTTGGGATTGTGTACAAGCATTATATTACATGAATCCAAATAGTATTGTCATTAAACGCTGGGGTCATAAATGGTTAGATAAATATGGAAAACCTAATTAGTGTGAGCCTCCTCTTTTTATTTTTGGCGGTGACACAGGAATAGTCATATATCCGCAAAACTCTTCATAATTTAGATTACTCGCTTTATTATCTCTTGCTGCAAGAAATGGATCATAAATCGGACGTCCTGTTGTATCTAAACGTGTTACTTTTGTTGCACCAGGTTTATGTGACCAATAACCATCTGCATCTTGACGATAGAAATGATAATCCTGGTCAGGATCAGCTACAACTGCAATTTTACGGGTTTTTCCTGGACACTTATTTGTAAATGTTGACATTTTAGCACCTGGGATATCACCAACAATACGAGCAATAATATCAGGACAACGTTTTCCTTTTACTTCTGACCATTCTGGATAACCACTTGCGCGACCGGGCTGTGGATAGGATTTAGAACACATTTTTAATGTACATGATTTAGGTAAACGCCTATAACCAACTGCATATGCATAACAATTCAGTGATTCCTGTATTCCTTTATATTTATTATATAAGTTGGGTTGATAAGGTGGTGTATATTTACTAACAGGTGATTTACGCGTACATTTATACATATGTTTTTTACAAAAAGGTAATTTTGGTAGAGGTTTATTCGTACATTTTGGATCACATTGACATCTAATAGCCATTACTATATTCAAACATTATTACTTGGACTGCCTACAACAACATCACGATATGTTTTATGTGCAACGGGTTGTATTTCTGTTGCAACAGGTTCTACTGGTGCAGAACCAATTATTGTAGTAGATGGAATTATTATTGAATTTACAGCTGGTTTATCATATTCATTTATTTTACTCTGTAATGCATTTAATCCATCTGTTATAGTCTGTTCACTTACAATACTCTGTGATTTAATAATTGATTGTATAGCATCGCGCACAGGTTCTGGTACAGCTGATGCTAATGATGTAATTGATTGAGTAAGAGAAGGGGGGTATAATTCATTCGGTTTTACAGGATCTTTTGATTCTGGTTCATTTGTTTTATAAAACTCTTCTTCTACTTGTTTCATCTTAATCTTTTCAATTTGATGAGTAAAATATAAGAATTGATTAGCATGTGTAGGTACTATATTTTGTAATTTACCTGAATAACGTCCTGATAATCCCAAATACTGCCAGCCTTCAGAACGCAATCGTTCCATTATAGTATTTAAAAAGTAATACTTCTTGTCAATCTTAAACAGAGTTAAAATACCGTTAAAAATCGTAACAAGAAGTGATACAATAAATGTTATAATATATACAGGAATACTGTAGCCATCAATCGAAAAATTAACATTTGAATTCTGAATAGATAAAAGAGCGGGTACAAACAGTGAACCGACTGTAATAATAAAATGTCCTGTAAAGAATACGATTGAATATTTGCGTACACGTTTCTTAAAATTCTCTAACATATTAATATAACGTGCTTGAATATGCTGTTTTTGTATATGAGGTAAGTCTATATTATTAAGAACGCTTTCAATGTCAGAGCGGTCTTTATAGAGTTTGAAGCACATCTTATTAATTGTATTATTACAACAATCTGTACTACAACAGGGTTCTACTTCATGTACTGGTTGTGGTAGTTGTTGTGGTTGTTGCGGTTGTGGTTGTTGCGGCGGTTGCGGCGGTACTAGAGATATAGTACTATCCATTTCTATTATAGGTAATTAAATTATCCGTATATAATTTAAATCTTATAAATAGAATGGATATTGCAAAGAACTTAAGGGAAATTACAAAAAAAGATGCGATAGAATCCTATCAGGAATTAAAGCAGGATATAAAAACAGAACCTGATTTTAGCAGAGTTGGTTTAAAAGCGCTCGATTTTTTCTTTTTGCATCATCGTATTAAGGCAAAAACAAAAGGTATATCATTCTATGAAGCAATTAAAGATAAAGAAGAACGGACTCATTTGAATCAACTTATTGTAAAATATAAGAAAAAAGCACTCAAAGAATATGATGCAATTGGTTTATTAAAGGCTCAATATCAAGTATTTCAACTCTATTGGGGCTCTATTAATCAATTTCGTCCGACAATTGCTCAATGGATTTATCATACACTTAAACCAAAATGCATTCTAGATTTCAGTGCAGGATGGGGCGGACGTTGTTTAGCCGCAATGAGTATGGGAATTCCCTATATTGGCGTAGATGCAAATACGAAGTTGGAGACTTCATATAGACATTTGGTATCATTAGATCCTAGTGCAGATGTTAAAATGATTTTTAAGCCATCTGAACAGGTTGATTTTTCTAAATATGACTATGATTTGGTTTTTACTAGCCCGCCTTATTTTATGATTGAACGCTATGAAAAAATGCCAGCATATAAATCAAAACAAGAATTCTTAGATAGCTTTTTCATTCCTGTTACATTAAATGCATGGAAACATTTGAAACGCAGTGGAGATATGGCATTAAATATTCCTGAAGATATGTATGAAGCGGTTAAGCCTCTTTTACCGAAAGTAAAACATCATTTGCTTTTACCGTTATCAAATCGTCATCCAACAAATGCTAAAAAAGTTCAAACACTTGGCAAAGAAGATAAGGAACGTAATGAGATTATTTATATTTGGCATAAGGGATAGAAAAAATGATAGAAATAAAGATAAATAAAGTCATCTTTCTCCAGAGTAACTCCTTCTCCAGAGTAACTCCTTCACTATGATGACTAGTTAAATAATATTAGTTAACTACATATGTCAGGCAGATCCTCTCTGTTTTCTTGTAATTCGATTACGTCTTTTCTGTCTTCGTGTTCGTCTTCTCATTCTATTTCATAAAAACAAAAAAGGTTCAGTTCCTTTTTTGTTTTTGTTTTTATTTTGTTTTTGTTTTTATTTTGTTTTATTTTGTTTTAATCTAAGCAAGAACAAACGGAAGAGTAGCACCAGGTTCGGCTACAACCATCGCACCTGCCGCAGAAGGATGACCTTTAAGAATAGTGCCATCCGTGATATCAAATCCTTGTGAACGAGCTGAGAAGATATATTGAGGATGCTCTTTGCCAGCAATTTGTTGCTTACGATAATTAATAAATACAGCCGCGCCAGGTTGCATCAAGAATAACAAGTGAGCCGCTTCCGTAGTATCAATTGATACATTTGAATTATCCAAGATAAATATGGTAAGATAGTGCCATGATTCAGGCAGTTTCCACGCAGCAATCATTTCTTTATTGACAATCGTCAAATGACCATTACGAATAATTTGAGTCAGGGTTGAATCTTTTTGGTCCAGAATCTGTTTGCCTTCTGTCAAATAACCCCCAACGGATTGGTCATTATTCATATCGTGAATGAATTTCATACTGAGCGCCATCGCTTCTTGAGTATCACCTCGCACTGGCTTATGCGCAATAATACTCAGAATCTCACGGAGACAACGATCGTCATATGATACATTGTCCCAACGGTCAATGCGGTCAATCGCATGAAGCCATCCAGGGCAAGGAGTTTGAGGATAAAAGTATTGATGAGTTTGAAGCGCCGCACAACTTTCCACATTGATGGGGCATTCACTTTCAGGCCAGTGCTCAATGGAAGAACGGTGATGGTCAATGCACATAATGGAAAGTGCACCAGCTTTCAACCACATATCACGATATTTTTGGGGGACACTGATATCCAACATAAGAATGTGAGTGGCTGATAATTCTTGTTTAGTCGGCCACGTACGAACTTGATTAGGAGAGATAGGAAACATTTGAACAGGACCAAATGAACGAATGGCAGTCCAGGCGATATACGCAGAGAACCAGCCATCAATGCAGTTTCCATGATAAAGAATCGTGAACTTTTGTTCGGGTTGAACGGTTTCCATAGAGGTAGAAGCGGAAGCGGAAGTCGCAGTCGCAGTTTCCATAGGGGTAAAAGCGAAAGCGGTAGAAGCGGTAGAAGTGGTAGAAGCGGTTTCCATCTGAGAAGACATCGCGTATTGTTGTATATAGGTGTGAATCGGTTAAACTCTAACCATATTTTGTACAAAATATGATTTCAATTTTTTATTTGAGATAAAACATCATAATTCTCCCTTACTTTTTCTGTATAAATATTTGAGAATTTTTTAATCCTAGCTTATTAATTTTTGTATCATATACAGACAGAAATCCATCAATACATTTTCGTGTTATATCAAAATAGTGACCATTAAAAATCATAACACCACCCGTTTTTAGTTTTCTAAAACTTAACACTGCATCCTCTAATACACATTCTGGCTCATGACTTCCATCAATGTATATAATATCAAATGATTCATTTTCCAGAGTCGGTACAATTTTATGAGAATATCCACGATGAACTGTTATATTTTCCTTACCAGATTCTTCAATAGTGTTAAGAAATGTTTTGTATGTATTCTGTTCTTCTTGCCATAAATCTATACATACCGCTATACTGTCTGGATGAGATGCATATGTATCTATCGTGGATAATACATTCTCACCTCTACCAAATTCTAAATATTTAATAGGACGAGTTGAAAAATGATCGAGAGGAATAATAGAAAGCCAATTTTCTGCAAAGGGTTTACTTGTAAAACCTATAGAAGGAGAAGGATTATCTGAAGTTGGAATAGGAGAATTATATGCTGTTGTAGTTTTGAATTTATCTGTAAAATGCCTGCGTGTAGTAGACCAAGATGACATTTTATATTATATCATAATTGCATCTTTAGATTAGAAATACGTTAAAAAAGCACTTAAAGAACACTGGATATTGTAGGTTGTGGAGAGATCCATTGATGCGAGCATGGCCGAGTGGTTAAGGCGGCGGTCTTAAGATCCGCTACTGAAAAGTGCGTGAGTTCGATCCTCACTGCTCGCAATTAGTTTTTAGGTATTTGTAATAACTAAAATCTAATATTATTCTAATGATACATTCTAACAAATCTCAATATCGCATGTAAATATACCACGCCATATTACACGATAATTCTTTTTAATATATGTTATTTCACCTTCATCCTTCATATAATTTTTTGTTAAGTACTTTCCATATGTGCCAACAAGAACTTTATCCACAATTTGACAGAGACCATATAAATCAATTTGCTCACAGAATTCGTCTGTTCTACACATTTCAAGAAATGATTTGGGGTCTGCCTTAAATAATGCTGCACATTGCTTCTCAAACTTCTTTTTGAGGTCGTGAATCCATTCGGAATTATCAGAATCATAGGGATCCAACTTATCCTGGTGCTCTTCCCACCATAGAAACTGTTGAAATAATGACTCTAGATTCTCCATAGACGATTAACGAAGTAGCGTTAATACTAATTTTACTATATTATTAGTTTTCAATTTTTATATGATATATATGTAAATGGATGCTACTATTACCAAGCTAATAGAAGATAATCTACCATCTAAAAATAAAGAAAAAATGGAGCTAGGTGAGGTATTTACACCTATACATCTAATAAGTAATATATATGATCATTTTCCTCCTAGTATACTAAAAGACAGTACATTAACATGGATTGATCCTGCTTGTGGAATCGGTAATTTTACACTTGTTCTGTTTTTCAAATTAATGGAAACCTTACGAAGTAAAATATCCAATGATGTCAAGCGTGCAAAACATATTATTGAAAAAATGTTATTTATGGTTGAGATTAATACAGCAAATGTAGCAATCTGTAAAAAGCTTTTTAAACAAATATGCCCGACCGCAGTTCATAATATACACTGTGGCAACTTTTTACTTGATACTCATCAAGGATGGCCTTCAAAGTTTGATTGTATCGTAGGAAATCCTCCATACAATATTGGCGGTACAGCACGCGATGGCACTAAGAGAACACATGTTGTCTTTACAGATCATGGGTTAAAACACATAACAGATACGGGATTTATTGCATATATATGTCCACCATCTTATCGTGAAACAGATTCTAATATGAATAAGTTATTTAGGGATGCAAATGGGCACTTTGTATACATTAAAATATATGGACCAAATGAAACATACAGTCTGTTTCGCGTTCAAGGACGTGTTGATGCATTTATTTATCAAAAATCAAAGAAAGGCTCTACAATTGTCGACGATGAATACAATGTAGTTACTAAGAGCACATTAGATCTTACACGACATATTCCTAATTTTGGATTGTCCATCTTTGATAAATTGCATAACAAAGTTGCTTCACTTGGAAAAGTCGATGCATTTCGTAATACAGAAATGTCATCTGTTAAAAAAGATGTCTGTGTTAAAGGTGCTAATAAAGTATTACATCTAATTATTGAAAAGGGACGACGTATCTTCAAAACTGCAAAGAAACATTCAATGACAGACACTCCTAAACTATTAGTAAATGGATTAGGATTACCTTATGTATATTATGATAAAGGAGAGTATGGACCATCACAGACTCCTATTATTGTTTTAAAGCCTAGTGCAAAACTAGTAGACTTTGTTAAAAGTGATTTCTTTCCATTTATTGCGTGGGGTCTACGTTTAACTGGTAATAATAACTTGCCGTATTTATTTGATTATGTACCTGATGTAAGTAAAGAGAAATCATATAAAACGATGGAACAGATTAAGGTATGGCTAGATCTAACTGATAAAGAAATGCGGTTTATTACAGAACATTTCCATGCATATAAATATGGAGATGCAGATGTTATAGAACTGTGTAAGAAGAAGACTTTGAAGAAGAAGTAGCTTTATACTTATTACTGACACGCTTTGTGCCATTTGCACGCGGAATAAGTCCTTTCGCCTTTAGACTTGAACGCATTGTAAATCCAATTGATTCACCTCTCTTCCATTTACGAAGTGCTATAAGATCTTTGGTAGTTGGTTTGTATTTCCGAGTCTTATTTTTTATCATATCTATATAGATATGGGTAATTTTTTCAAATCATTATTTAATACGCCAGTGCAACAACATTATGGACCGCGTTCTGCTCATCATCGTTTAACAAATGGAGCTATTAATAATAGCAGAGCAACACCATTCAGTAATAATCAATATAATGAAAATGAAGGTAGTTGCTTTAATGGTGTATGTACAACATTAAAAGGATTGTTTAAAGGCGGTACTAGAAGAAAACAGAAACATGTGCGAAGAACTCTAAAACGTAAACAGTATAGAAAACATTAATACGCAAACATACATCCCGCCCGACCACCATATACACGTAACATATTATATGTCTCCGCATAGACATATACTATGAATTGATTCACTACTGTACCATATCCTTTGAATCTTAAAACAAGCTCTCTCTGTGTAATCTTATCCAGATTTGCTTCACCCTGCGGTCGTGAAAATGGTGTCAAACCATTCTGAATTGCAAATGGAATATTATAATAATAACGATTTACCCAAGGAGATTTACGTTGCGCCATGGATGGAACAATAGAACGAAATAGTGCAGGACCTTCTGTACGAAATCGAACAAGTCCCTGAAAATCCAATTCATATCCAGTAATCGGCTCTGAATTAGATAAGGCAAATGCTGGACGCAAATACGATGACGCCTTATTTGCATATAATCCAACTGCATCTGGCCACCATGGCATTTGCCCATTAGTCGGCAACGTATTGGTAGAACCTGTCATATTATTTGTTGCCAGAAAATGTGCATTATATGACGGAGCCATTGCAGGATTGCACATGAAAAATATATCACGTGTTGGATTGGGTATATCCAGACGTATCCTGGCATCCATTAATCCTCGCGAATCAAATGGATTCATTGCATAATGCTGTACAATAGGAACCTGTAAATCAGCTAGACGAAATCTATTTGCTTCATTTTGGTCTATATATACATACTCTGCCATAACATAACAATCTCCTAGCTGTAACAGTGGCATCTTTATTTGTCCAGATGCATTTGTTATTGGCGCTTGATTTGGAGTAAGCACAGGATCCTGTGCATAGAATGCCGAATTGATAGGCCATAGCGAAGTACCATCCGCGATTGCATTATTTTGAGGCTGTGTGGGTGTATAGTAGAGTCCATTTAGACCACGGAAATTGACACCAATGCGCACTTCATCCATAGACATTGCATCAATAGGAAGAGCACATCCTGGGTCACCTCTTGCAAACCAGAATGGCAGGGGAACAATAACTTTCTGTGTGAGAGCCTGCGACACAGATTGTTGGGTGACTGCATTGGCGGCAGGCCATCCAAATGAAGTTTCTGTAAATCCTGAGTCTTTTCTGCAAATGAGCTCATTGATTCCTGGAACTTTTTCGAGCGGTGTATTGAATTCATCCAGGATTTCTAGGAGACGACTATCTAGAGTTTCTACACGGGATGCAGCAATGTCTAAGGTTAGTTGATTGACCAATGCATGTCCTAATGAATTTGTCCAACCGAATCTGGGAAATGCCTGTTGCGCAAATGGTTGCGTCTGTCTTAGCACCTGTAGGGCTTCTAACTGAGTCGTATAGATATCGGGCATCGTTGCAACTAGATATAGACGTGTAATAAGATGACCTTTTCGCGGAAGTTGCATATACGCAGTATTACCGAATGTGGGTGGATTATAGAAATCTAGACGATGCCATTTAGTAGTGAATCTACCCGCTTTCATCCATGTTTTTTTAAAAGGATACAGAGTTGGATTAAAATACAGACGCTCATCTTGAATTCCTGTTGAAATAAGTTTCAGCAATGCTGCGACCATTTACTACTATTGTAGTATCTTTGGTTTTAGATTAAGAATATAAAGATTATCTTTTTGATTATCTTTATATGCTTGTAACTTGCTATTATGATATTTATAATAAACCTGAAAAGTTTTTTGAATATGTATCTTTATTCTATGACCTAGGAATCAGTGGGCTTCCTATCGTGCTTTTCGTAGATCCTTCTATGGTTTATAAATTTCGCATCTTTCCTTCATCTGTAAAAGTTGTTGGGCTTCCTCTGGAAGAAGTGGAAATGTACCAGCTTGCCATGAGCTATACTGGAGAACTTCCTAATGGACGGACAGTCGCCAAAGATACGAAAGAGTTTTTTGCATTGATGAATTCAAAGATTGAGTTTGTAAAGCGCGCAGCTGCACTGTTTCCTTGTGATAAATACATGTGGATTGATTTTGGAATCACGAAGATTTTTAAGAATACAGAACGAGTCTTTAAAAAACTGGCCGAATTAGAGGAGCGCACTTTTACAAAAATGCACCTACCTGGATGCTGGGCTCCTGGCAGACCTATGAGTGTAGACAGTATTAACTGGACTTTCTGCGGAGGTGCATTTATTATTCCTGTAGATTTAATTGATGAATTCTATACTCATAATAAAGGGGTCTTACGTGATTTTTGTACTATGCCTCAGTATAAATTAACATGGGAAACAAATATCTGGACAATTGTACATATGTTTGCAATGAATGATAAGATGACATGGTATTTTGCAGATCACAATGATACGATGATTTTGAACTGTTAATTTTAAAATAAAAAATTGAAATATAATTATGTCTGTTTAAAATCAAACACACAATGTACCAGATCTGTACAAGCATATTTGATGATTTATCAAAAGAGCAATTTATGTCCCATCCAAATTATATGGGGCACAGAAATAAAGTATTTTGTGTACGCCAAGGAGATATTGTTTTATCCTATAATTTATCTGATAAAACAATATTTGCAATCAGTATTCTTTGTAATCTGCAAAATGAAAAAGTATATATAGAAGCAAATCCAATTGATCAACAGTTATATTCAGAACAATATATAAAGGACAATAAATATGAAATTGGTGTAAAAACATATTTTATAGAACCAACACATATATCTGATATCTGCAATTACTGTAAGATACCAGCAGATACAAAAATTATTACGTGTTACAATTGTTCTTTTCGCAGAATTAATCAAACAGTCAATATTTCTCCATGGATAAATTATATATTGGCAAGAAACTAATTGCCGAACATATCTAAATATCAATCATTAACTTTTTCGCCTTCACACATTGCTTCTTATCAATATCAACCCCTACCGCATTTAATCCCATTGCATTTGCCACCGCTACTACAGTTCCAGAACCTACAAACGGATCAACAACAGACTTAATCTTGTGTTTTTTTAGAAACTGAATCACAAGTTTAACCGCATCTATTCCAAAACCATTTGCATATGTAACTTCACCTCGCTGAACAACATCTGTTACAGGAATTCCAATTGCACCCTCTTTAGAATAACAGAGCATATGACTATACGTTGGACGAAATATATCTGCCTTACCAACTTCTGTACGTAATGCAATTTTATGCCATATCATTCGTATCCCTAGTTTATTTGCTTCATCGGAGATAAGATAAGATTTATCTACCCAACCCTTATACTTTCTGTCTGTCTGTAGAAAAATACAGTATCCTTTATCTTTAACTGCTTCTAAACACAGACGAGCTACATTACGAAAAAATGGGACATATTCTGCAAAAGTTAATTTCACTTCATCCATTTCTGGAATTGATGTTACAATCGAATCCAATTTTTTCTGTGATTCTAGCCATGGAATTGCATCCTTACAGTAAATAGTTCTTTGTGTTTTTTTAGCTTTTCTAGTTGCCATCTTTACTTAGATATGATATTTATTTACATCTAAGTAATTAGTTTTGGCTATCTATAATATTTATGGCATATATGGCGTAGACCACTGTAAACTAGTAGGCGGCGGTTGACGATTCTCATATTTCTGTGAAGAAACACTAACAGTAGGCGCAGAAGTCATATAAGATACATCTGGTTTAGACCACTGTGAACTGTTTGGCGGTTGAGAAGTCTGTGAAGTCTGAGAAGTCTGAGAAGTCTGAGAAGTCTGTGAACTTTGAGAAGTCTGTGAAGTCGAAGACATTATTATATATCTCTATTCAGAATTATTTAGATTGTTTAATTGCTAAATAATTTATTACACAGACCATTCTCAAATCGCAACCAGTTATAATGCATTGCAAATACAAATACCTCCCAGCCTGATACAACCGTTGAATCAAACTTACAATCGGCTGGCAGTGGTGAAACAATCGGTGGATTTACACGCAAATTCAATGTAACAGAAGCGGCCTTTGACATATTGGCACACCCACTTGGCTGATGTTCTGCTGGATACTCTGCAAAAGAATACCCATATACTCCTACATTATATGACGTTAACCCGCCTTGATGCTTTCTTGCAATATGCTCTTTGAACCAATCGCCTTCTGCAGTAATCACTTCAGAACCATTGATTCGTATCGTTGCTTGATTGATCCACGGAGGATACTCTTTGTCTGGTCCAGATTCTAAAGAGATATTCGGTGTAAAATTGGTCCATTCATTATTAATTTTCGCGGCTTTTCTTCGAAGAACCCAAATTAATTCTGTTACAGGATGATTTAGCTCCAAGGGAAGCTGAACTTCTATGTAATCATTTGTCGACTTATTTACTGCATATTTCAATGGCTCATCAAATGAAAACAGTTGTACTAATTTGACCATCTGTTCAAATGGTTTTCTTAAATATTTATCTCGTAATGAACCTGAAACAAGAGTACAACCTGTTATAATCTTAAAATCTATGAAATCTGGAGGCTGCAATGTGGTTGTAGTTGCTACAGTTTGTGTAGTAGTTATGAAGTTAACTGTCTTTTTTAATGGAGTATCTTCACAGAATGCTCTATAACCACTATAATTACGAATAACTTCTTCAAATGGTCGTAATTTAATATCTACACGTACATTCCCTTCATTGCATGATAGTAATGGAAATGATTCCTGTTTTGTTCGTGAAAAGAAGAAAGGTAATGCACAGAAATAGATACCATTATCTACAGAATATGGACGATTTGGATTAAATGCCGTTTGTGAAACGACAGATGGAGATAATTGTGAATAAGGAACCGCACCGAATGCATCATATTGATATCCGATATTGGTATTTCTATTATAAAACAGACTCGTATGCATTCCAATAAATTCTCCAGTAATACGCTCAATCGTCTGATCATTTACAATAAACTCTGCATATTCAATAATACTTACACCAAGACTATTACAATACGTCCAATACTGTTGAAGATTAGCGGGATCTGCTGTAATCTGTGATAGTGCAAGTTTCTGTATAATACTATTGTTATACCAACTTCCTAAATGAATCTCCAGATGAATGGATTGAAAAAAATCACCTGCAGGCAATGCTCCAATCTCAAATGAACATTTTTGTCCCCAATTCGCTGGACCACGTTGTATAAATTCTTGTATGCTCAATGCAGTAGGATGTGTAATTGCATTCTTATAATGAAACCATGATTTGTCAGAATCAATGGGAAAATATGTATTATCTTGGGAATCACGATCTGTTACATCTAATACCGTCGTAATATCACCACGGGGTCTAAAATAATCCTGTGATGACAACCCTTGTGATGACAACCCTTGTGAAGACATCCTTCTATTGATAATGCAGTTTTGTTTATATTTGACTTTTTGAGAAATTTTGAAGTGCCATATGTAATGAGATATTTTGGAAATAATTAGACAAAATAAAATTTGAAGGTTTCTGTCTGTATATATATATTAGAAATGACTCAGTGTATTGGCAGAATCTCAAAAGTAGATGGTATACATCATTTTAAAGAAGGGCGTCATCGATTCTATCTAGAATATCGATGCTCTAATAATGTGATACCTCATACTAATAATTGTGCACGCTGTACAGACAGAAGTAGAGATAAAATACAATCTTCTGGAAAATATGATCATGGTAATGTGAATGAGCCTATTCCTATACATTCACAAATATATGGTGGTAAATGGTATACAGATGGATGTGTTAAATGGGGAGTACCGAGAGATGAAGATATAAAAAAAGCAGAAGAGCATCGTGATGTAGCACGTGCCGAATTTGCTGAGCATACGATAATAAATGTAGCGACTACAACAACAGTCGCTACAGTCGCTACAAGTATACAACCACGAAAAAGAACCATAAAACGTAATGATAATCCTGCAGTGGCTGTTTCTAGTATTTATAGTGTTCCTATTGTTCCTATTGAACCTGTTGAACCTGATCCTGCTACTGCTTCTACTGCTTCTCTTGCTACTGCTTCTACTGCTTCTCTTGCTACTGCTCCTCTCATTCAACCACGAAAAAGAGTAAAACCAAAACCAATTCCAAAACCACAAATAGAATCAATTATTGCAACACATATTGAAAATGAAATTGAAGAATTTTGTATAGATGATTATGAAATAGAATATGTAAAACTTACTCCATTTGAACACAATGATATATCATATTTTAGAGAACCTATTAAAAATAAATTATTTGAACGAAAAAGTAAAACAATTGGCGCATACATTGGACGATATGATTCATATACGGATACGATACGTACAGATATTCCAGATTCAGATAGCGAGGATTAAGTATAATTAAAATAAAAAATAAAATAGTATGAATTCATGCTATCTAAAAAATCGGTTTTGTTATAACTATAAACCCCAAGGATTTATTCAACCATGTTGTCCTCCTATTGTATCTGCAACGAATCAGTATGTGTCATCCATTGCATGTACAAATGCAACTATATATGGCGAATCACGTACAAATCAAGGTGTATTTTTATTAAGTAAACAACAAGATATTATTCAAACTGCGCAAAGTACCATCATAGGAAATACAGTACAAAATACTATTGCCAATACAAGTAAAATTGCTGCCCAAATTCAATCACAACTAATACAAATAGGTCAACAACAATATATTCCATATCAACCATATATACCTCCTGTAATGCCATCATCAGTAATACAATTACAGATGGCTACTGTAAATGTAGGTGTTCCAATGTCTTTTTTTACAATGTCAAACTGTAAAGCAAATCAGACTGTTTTAAAATCAGAAGTGCTTATTAGTACACCATCTAATATTGTAGCCATGCCATATAATAGTTCTGCTTTAATAACATTTACACCAAATTTAGGAGCAACATATTACAGAGTTATTTCATCTCCTGGTAATATAATTGCAACTGGATTAGCAAGTCCAATTTTAATAACTGGTCTAACAAATGGAGTAATTTATACTTTTACACTAACTGGCAATAATACATCTGGTACATCTCCTTCAATTACATCTGCCTCTATATTAGTCAATCCAATTCCTGCTGCTCCTAAAAATCTTATTGCAGCACCTTCTTCTGGTTCAGCATCTGTTTCATTTACACCATCTTTATATACACTTGTATATACTATCACTTCGAGCCCAGGAGGTATTACTGCTACTGGCACATCAAGTCCCATTGTGGTAAGTGGGTTAACAAATGGAACGTATACGTTTACAATGACTGCTACAAATGCATCTGGTACATCTCCTTTATCTATTCCATCATCTCCAGTAGTAGTCAATCCAATTCCTGCTGCTCCAACAAATATTGTTGCAATGCCATCATCTGGAGCCGCTTCCATTTCATTTACACCGTCTTTATATGCCATTTCTTATACTATCACTTCAAGTCCAGGTGGTATTATTGTTACTGGATCATCTAGTCCTATGATGGTAACGGGTCTAACAAACGGAACATATACATTTACAATGACTGCTACAAATGCATCTGGTACATCTCCATCTGGTACATCATCTCCAGTATTAGTCAATCCAGTTCCTGATGCTCCAACAAATCTTCAAGTAATTCCATTTTCTGGCTCAGTATCAATTACATTTTTGTATTCTTTATATGCAATTTCATATACCATTACTTCGAGCCCAGGTGGTATAACTGCAACTGGAACATCAAGTCCTATGATGGTAACGGGTCTAACAAATGGAACATCATATATATTTACTACAACTGCTACAAACGCATCTGGTATATCACCTGTATCCAATTCTCTATCAGTATTGGTTAATCCAGTTCCTGATGCTCCAACAAATATCATCGTTACACCTGGCGCTGGATCCGCTTCCGTTTCATTTACACCATCTGTATTAGCAATATATTATGTAGTTACTTCAAACCCTGGTGGTATATCTGTAGTTGGTTCATCTAGTCCAATTATAGTACCTGGTTTAGCAAATGGAACATATACATTTACAATTACTGCGACAAATACAACGGGTACATCTACGCCAATTACATCTGCTCCAGTAGTTATTTAAATCATGCGATAATGCGATAATGCAATAATGCGATAATGCGATAATGCGATAATGCAATAATACAATAAATTAAAAAGATATGTATTAAAAATACATATCTTTTTATTATATAGTTTTTATGTTTTTATGTTTTTATAGTTTTATAGTTTTATTACTTCTTTGCAACAACAACTTTCTTCTTCATTACAGGCTTAGGGGGAGGAACAGGCTCCATATCTTCACCATCTTCGTCTTCATCTTGTTGTTGCGCTTGAGGCACTTGTTGCGCTTGTTGCGCTTGTGCTTGTGGCATTAGTGCAGCAACAACGGAAGAAGCAGATGCAGTAGAAGCAGTAGAAGCAGTAGAAGCAGTAGAAGCAGTAAGAGCAGCAGCAGTAGGAGCAGCAAAGACCGCATCATCATCAACCTCAACCTCTTTTTGTTCAACTGGAGCTGAACTCAATCCCTTGAATGCAAATTCACCCATCTTCTCAGGCAACTTGTGAACTGCAATTTGCTTAGCACGCCAAGACAATCCAAACTTTGAACCAGCAAACCAAACACCACCACACTCCATAATAGCAGTCAATTGAGAATGCTTCACAAGCATATCTTCAACAGGAACATCCTTGTAAGGCGTTCCATTCACATCGTAAAACTTAGTGTCAAATTGATCATTAGTGCGACGCAACTTCAACTTAATGTTAGGGGGATAAGAGAGCAAATTACCATCTTTGTCCTTGCTGTACTTAAGCGTCGGCGTGTAAAACGCTTTCACAACATCACGAGACAAATCCGCTTTGAACCACAATTTGCTGTTTTTCACACCCTCATTAATCATAAATTCGTCCAATTGAGCCAACGTGTCCATAAACTCTTTCAAGTCAACACGTTGGTCGTGGCCGCGGAAAGACAAATCCACCGAATACTCAGGAGGACCGAACTTATCAGCACAGTTGAGCCCAAACGTAGTCGTCATCGCAACAGCGGATTGCATAATCAAGCGCTCACCTGAATAGTTGAGGTAGGCCTGTTTAGCACCGCTCTGGAGAGCACGGGGCACAGTGATGGTGATGTTCTTGGTGTTAAAGCTGGAAGTGTAAACGATGGACATTGTTAGTTTCAATCTGATATAACATGTAGCGATTTGTTTAAATCAATTTTTATTTTTTCAAATTTTTTCATATAATTTTAAATTATTATAGTTCTTATATAATGAGAATATTTTTCTTTCATATTGTATAAATTTATACAGTATATGCATTAGAAATTCTCTATAAATTTTTAAATCCAATACATAATGGGTTATAGGATCATTATTCGTGGATACTTTTATAGAAAAATATATTTTGTAATGGAATTTATGGATTTCAATAAAAAAAGTCAAAATCTTGATATTCCGGCAAAAATCTTGATTGATAATTTAAGAAATAAATAAAAATTGATTGCTGTAAACACTATGAAAAGAGATATCGCGCGTTTAATCATGTCAAATATTACCACCGGTTCTAGTACAATGAGTAAGCCCACCTCCGCCCCCAAACGTGTTCAGAAGAAGTCGGATGAAGTCCCTGCCGCCACTTCTGCTGCCCCTGCTCTTACTGCCGCAGTTGCCGCTCCTGCTGCCGCCTCTGCCGCAGTTGCCGCCGATAAGAAAGTTAAGAAAGCTGCGCCCTCAGCTGCCCCTGCTCTTGCCGCCGCTCCTTCAGCTGCCGCCCCCGTTGCTTCCGCTGTTGAATCATCTGAGGCTAAAACTGAGGTTAAGTCCGTTGAAGAGGAAATCAAAGAACTAGTTGAATTGCACCAGAAGCTCGGCGAGCAGGC
>Ga0209190_1000828_pt1 | contig 22196 bp, 20 predicted proteins | sample M_140205_XF_Meta_FD_187315 | JGI IMG/M metagenome (GOLD analysis project Ga0209190, IMG submission 187315) | Freshwater microbial communities from Lake Montjoie, Canada to study carbon cycling - M_140205_XF_MetaG (SPAdes) (version 2) | ecosystem: Environmental > Aquatic > Freshwater > Lake... | reverse complement strand
ACCGCGCTTTAACCCTTTTCCCTTAAATATACTCCGAGTGCAAATTCCAATAGCTTTAGGTTCAGATTTAACTGCTTTGCCTACTTTTTTAATACATCTGCATAATTTTTCAGATAAGATTTGTTCTGCTTTATGTTTTAAAGTAGAACTGTGTTTTGGAATAGGTAAATTGTAATATTTTAAAATAGTTGTATAATCTGTTTTATTTAATTTCATTGATGAAGATGATGACATAATATAATATATGAATATTTTATGCAACAAAAAATCGTGGTATTTGATGTGGATGAAACATTAGGATATTTTTCTAAATTGGGAAAAATATGGAAAATGGTAGAATCCAAAAATCAAAACCAGGATACATTTGATACTTTATTAGATTTATTTCCGGAATTTATAAGACCCCATATGCTAACAATATTAAAGTATCTCAAACGACAAAAGACGGAGTTTATTTGTAATAAAGTAATGATTTATACAAATAATCAATCTCCTACTGAAAAATGGATACAATATATAAAAAATTATTTTGAAAACAAATTGAAATATCCGTTATTTGATAAAATTATTGGTGCATTTAAAATCAATGGTAAAAAAGTAGAATTAGGTAGAACTTCACATAAAAAATCATATACTGATTTAATTACATGTGCTAAATTACCAGTAAATACACAGATATGTTTTGTAGATGATACTTATTATCCTGAAATGGATGTATCAAATGTAGTTTATGTAAAAGTAAAACAACCTTATATATATGATTTATCAAATGAAGTAATTATGAAGCGTTTGAAAATAAAAGATAAAGATGCGCTTTTATTTACATATATTGAAAAGGATAAAAAAGAATTTGAATTAGATAAAATTATTAGTAAAAAAATAATGTTATGCCTACAAAATTTTTTAACTAAAGATATATAAATGGTCTATATTCCAAATTCTGGTGACTATAGAGATACTATTGGATTTAATAATTTATTAGAAGGACAAGAGTCAAAAAAAATAAATATATTTGTTGTACCTAAAGGATATGTTAGTCCTCCTAGAAAAACTAGACGACCTACAGGAAGAAATACAAGAAAACCATCTAGACGTTCTTCTTTTCGTAAAGAAATGATAAAATTTGTAAATAATTCTAGTCGTGCTAAAAAATCAAGTCGGCAAATAAAACAAGACATTATGAAAATACAACAACGTCATAATATTATACCAATAATGCCTAGAAAAAAATCAAATTCTTTACATAAACTTGAAAACTATCAACCAGTCCAACAACAACAACAACAACAACAACAACAACCAGTCCAACCAAGACCAGAACAACAACAAATGCAATATTTAGTTAAATCGCCTATAAATAAACAACCATTACCAAAACATCAAACTGAAGTATATCCAAATCAAATATATAGAAGACAAAGGAGACAACAAATTAAATATGTTAATTTATTACAACTATTGACAACTAATTATTTTATAATAATAAAAAATGATGGAGGAGGAGATTGTTTTTTTCATTCTGTTAGTCAAGGCTTGGCATCTAGTAAAAATAAAAAATATTTTTCACATACAGCACTTCGCAAAATGGTTTCTGAAAATATAACACTGCCAATATTTAAAGATTATGAATTACAACAATGGGAACTATATATGGCAGATGATAATAGAGGTAAAAGTTATATTAGACAAATATATGGTGGGTCCCTTCCACAAAGTAAAAAGGATATTATAAAACAAATTAATAAAGAATTTGATAAACTGATATATAATAATAATAAAATTAAGGATTTAAAAAATAGCTTACCTGATTTAACAAAATTCAATGATTTTGTAAAATATGTAAATACTAGTAATTATTGGGCAGATTCTGTAGCAGTAAATATATTAAGTCAAATATTAAATGTTCAATTTGTTATTTTTGATTCCAATTTTAATCAAATAGAATGTTTAATTAGAGATACTTATACTAAAAAAATGTATGATGGATACATATTAATTTGGTGGACAAGTCCAGTTCATTACGAATTAATAACTTATAATAATACTGGATTTTTTACATTTGAAACATTGCCTCCTTTAATAAAAAGTATGATCAATGATAATGCAACTATAAATCCTCCGTGTAATAGCGATGCAAGGTTTCCTTTAACTAACTAATCCTTAGCATTTAATCCTTAGCATTTAATCCTTAGTTTTTAGTCTTTAATATTCAAATACTTTTTAATAATAACACCTAATGTTCCGCTCATTAATAAAAATGTGCCTGCAGTAAATGCAATTTTTTTATCTAAATCGGAAAATTCTCTTTTATGTCTAAATGGATTAAAACGATACATTAAAAATAGACTTACATATATTTGTATATAACTATGAATAATTGTGACATATGGTGCGGTATTTGTTTTTGATAACCCTAATAAACTAACAATATACAATATATATGTTATAGCAGTAATTAGTATAAACGCATTCATTTGAAATTTTTGAGAAAATGAAAACATTCTTCTTATATTTATAAGTTATTTTATTGTTATTATTTCTTTAGTAATATTATGTGTAGCAATTTAGAAACAAATATGCAAATTATTGATACTAGTAATGAAAGAATATTTAATAGAAATTTATCATCACAACCATTACAGCCTTACTTGAGTGTTCGACCTGTAATGACTAAATATTCTATACTGCCAATTGTTGATCCTAGAGCACCAATTAATGTTCCAATGATTCAACAACCTACATATAATTCACATTATGTATTTAATCCAGGAAATACAGTAAGTCCATGGTCAGGTTTTGCAACAAATATAAATTTAGAATCTGAATTAAGAAATCAAGTATATGCTTTACAAAAATGCAGTCAATCAGTTTATGTTCCTTCATCAAATAGTGATTTATACCATTTTCAATTTAAGTCAAAAGAACATTTACAAGTTCAACAACCATTTCCAAATTTATTTAAAAAAGAATTATATAGTGATTTTAATCCAAATAATGAAGAAGTTGCTAAAGGTGTTTTTTATAATCATACTCGACAACAATTAAAAGGTTTATCGGAAAATCAATGTGATTAATTTAATAATAGTATTTATGGAGCAATTCCGCTTGCGGTCGGTAGAAGAACAATTGGAGCAACCAGAACAAAGCAACATGGAATCAAATATGAAAGTAAGTTTAGACCCAGTAATAGATCAACAATCAATAAAGATAATAACTAAAGAATTACTTTATTCAGATGAGGAGGAGGAAGGTGAAGAGGAAGAAAAAGATGTAGAAAAAGAAGTTATATCATTTATAAAGAGAGAACATATATTTGATCCAACTTCTGAAATTACTTTAGAATGTTTAATGAATAAATCAACATATTTAAAATATATAAAAAATCAAAATTTAGAAGAAAATAAAATAAAAACAAATTTAAAGGATCGCAAGTTTTATAAAAAAAGAATATATGATTTAACAAAACAATTAATGCATAATGAACATAGTCCTTCAACTGAAATATCAAAAACTTTTGAAAATTATATTAATAGTTGTATAAGATATTTTCAAATATTAGATAAAACAGATATTTTACAAGAAGATTATGCTAATATTACGCAAATGAATTTCATAAATACTAAAATAGAATCAGTAGAAGAAGCGAATAAATCAATGATGCGTTTTGTAAAAATGTATGAACCGAACTCTTTGGAGAAAATAGTAAAAAGAACCGTTACAAAAATGGCAGCACCTGATCCAGTTTTACCAAAACAAAAAAATATTAATTTAAAAGACCCTATTTTAAGAAATAAAGGTATTTGTAAAAAGAATAATATATCTAATAAATATGAAGACAAGACGGAAACAATACCGCCACCAAAATAAAAATAAAAAGGGAACAAAAAGAAAACCAATAGGTGGTGGAAAAAGAAGGGGTAAAAGAAATAATAAAAAAAGTAGTAAAGATAAACAAAATAAACCAAAAGAAATATCATTTAAAAATTTACAATGTAGTCCAAATCCAGATCCAGAAAAACAAAAAGATTATACGTGTTTAGATGATCAAACATTATTAAAATTAAAATATTTATGGAATGCTCGTCATCCAGATGTTAAAATTGAAAGTAACTGGCCTAAAGAAATATGGTCAAAATTAAAAGAATATTTAAAAAGTATTTGCAATAAAGAGTCGTGTTGGTTAAAACAAAATTTTGTAGAAGGTAAATTAGATACAGAATTGCGTGATTCTTTTGCGCCCAAATCTCCAGCGGATTGGAAAAAAAACCCGAACGAATGGTTATCTAGTGTTGATATTTTAGATGTAATGAAACAATATGAAAAAGCATATAAATGTTTTGAATTTATGGGACCTACACCTATTGATTTTGATACACAAATGATGGGAGATCAGTGCGTATGGCCTGAATTATGTAAATTTAATTTACAAGAACAGATTAACTCTGGTAAAACTAAAATAGGCATTATTTTTAATACAGATAAGCATACTGGAGGTGGAAAGCATTGGATGTCTCTCTTTATAAATATTAAAAAGGCAGAAATTTTCTTTTATGATTCAGCAGGTGATATGCCAAGTAAAGAAATTCAATCACTTATTGATCGTGTAATAGAACAAGGAAAAAAATTAAATCAGCCAATTGCTTTTAAATCAGATTATAATTATCCAGTAGAACATCAAATGGGAACAACTGAATGTGGAATATATTCGCTTTATTTTATAGTACATATGTTAGAAGATAAATTAACAGGTCAATATTTAAAAACACATAAAATAAAAGATAAATATATGCAACAATTTCGCAAAGTATATTTTAATGAAGATATATAATTTAAATTATCGATTTAAACATATATTACTAACTAATAATATATGTTTTTGACAAAAGGAAATGTGGAAACAATATGGGATGTATTACAAGATGAAAAACTACCTAATATGAATCAACCAGTTTTTATTAATAATATAAAATTATTTGGTGAAAAAGAGAGAACCTCTGGACTAACTCTTTATCAAATGAATACAAAATTTATAATGCAATTTAAAGATTTTATGGTGAAAGAATATCAACTGCATCAACGATCAATTAAACAGCAACAACAACAGCAACAACAGCAACAACAGCAAAAACAAAATAATGGACATAATAATAAGCAACCGGATGGACCTATTAGATTAAATATTCAAGAGAATGATTCAAATTATTCCATTACAGCAGAAGAATTGCATGCTGAACGTATTGGCGAATTTGAAAAACAATTATCTCAAAAACAAAATGAATTTAGTAGTTTAATGATACAAGAAAAACCAGCAGATCTTAATTTTAGTGATGTAAAAGATAGTCCAATTGGATCAGAAATGGAACAACTTATTGCAAGAACATTATTACAACGTAATTTTGATATTGAACAAATACATAGTCAAAATACAAGCACAACTGCGACTACCAGTTGGTTATCTAGTAAAGATACCTCTTTAAAAACTGAAAAGAAAAATGAAAAATCAAATAATGAGGATAAACATATTTCATGGTCTAATGAATTAACTAGTGAAGAACCAATAGTAACAAATAGAGAGAGTATTTTTTCAAAATTAAAACAAGTAAAAAATATAAAAGAAACTAAAGAAATAAATGATTTAAAGGACGTAAATGATTTAAAGGACGTAAAGGAAGAAAATGATTTAAAGGAAATAAATAATAAATTAGATAAAATAATTAAACATTTCAATATAATATAAGTATAATGTGCGACTTCAAAGTGGGAGATAAAATATATAAAAAAGGAGAAAAACCAATAAAATATACTATTATGAAAATAGAAGAAATTTTAGGAGGTAATTGGCATGATGGATTTTCTACTGAACATTATGCTGAATTAGATGATGGAACTAATTTTAAATTATGTTATATGAGTCAAATGAATCAACTAAATATTGTTTATGCATTGAAATCTGTAGTATAAGTATTTAATTGTCGAATACAATAATTTATCCATTTTTTATGATAACTAGGAATTTCCACTTTGTTATCATATGTGAATTTCTCTCTTTTTACAAAAATAGGAATATAAATAGGTGAATTAATTTTATCATCTATTTTGTAATGTATATTAGATCCATTTGATTTATTTTTTCTAGTTCCGGAGCTCCGCTTATTAGAATTGCTCTGCTTATTAGAATTGCTTCGCTTAGTCCAACACTTACAACCAGTTTTTGTTTTATATAAATAATGCAAAGAGAGATGACCTCCATTAAAAAATACATAAATATTACCACATTTTTTATCTATAATAATCTTTGTAGCATCTCTAAATAAAGTAGGTGCAACCTGCATTAATTTAGACCAATTATGTATTTTGTTATAATTTGATTTCTCTCTTTTTTTCCTAGACAAAAAACAATTTAAAACATTTATATTCTTTTTATTTGATCGGGTTTGATTTTTATTTGCAAGTATCATTGCCATATATTTACTTTATATAATCTACTTTTTTAGTTTTCAAATTCAATGTTCCAATTAAGGTTGGTTCTAGACCAGGGGTTCTTAAAGCTTGTGTATAACTTTCTAAATCATATATTTCACCAGTATTTTCATCTATTGCTTTATAAGCATATTCAATCTTTTTAGTCCCTTCTTTTAATGTTATTTTCTTAGCTTTCCATGTAATTAATTTCTTATTACTTTGACCTACAACTCCTGCATTATCCGCAGCAATATTTGGATTAAATGAAAAAGAACTACTATCCGGATTTCCAAAAGTCAAACATTTTAATTTCTCCTTTGTATTTCCTACTGAATAAGTAGCACAATCAATTGAGGCCTCTTTAATATTCTTCAATAATTGATTACTTATTCTCTCTTTAATTACAGAAATTTCAAATAATGCTTGATCACTTGTGAATGGCACCTTGGCTTTTTCTAGCGAATCAGGCGAAATTATATATTCCAACTTACTTAAATCCTTTCTTTTTAATTCAATTGATTTATCTGATGCAATCTGCTCATCCGTAAATTTCATCAAATATATAAATACTTCAACAGTTTGTAAATCTCTAGGTAATCCTTTATGACTGCAAATACGACGGGCTCTTCCAATAACTTGTTCAGTTCTTACTGGATGCCAGTATGGTTCCATAACATGAACATATCGCGTATTACGTAAGTTAATACCTTCTGATCCAGATGCAGTAATCATAAATATTTTAACAATCTCGCCCAAATTATTATTTGGTGATATATCCTTTAATTCTTCTACTAAAGCAGGTGAAAGATCTTGGGCATCCCAATCTCCATTATAAATATTACGCACGGCTTCTTTTTCTTCACGTGATTCGGTTCCAGTATATAAAGCATATGTAGGTTTACCACGATTTTCTGGCGCAATATCTAATTCCCATTGTCCTTGTGAATTTTGTTTAATTTTAAATTGAGTAAAACCATGATAATCTAAAACCATTTGAAAAATACCAATTCCTTCTAATGTTCTAAACTGACTATATACTAAATGCAGACCAATATGTTGAGGATCAGTAATATTAGTTAACATTTCCAAATATTTAGGTGAATATTTTTGCAATCCTCTTTCACTAAAATAAGTAGATGCATTCTCTTTTAATAATTGTATTGCTGCCACAATTCGTTTAACATAGGTAGTGTCTCCTTGTTTTTCTAATGCTTCTTCTTCTACAGCATATTCTGGATTATCAAAATTCTCTAAATCATCAGAATCTTTTGCGGCTACTTCTTTACTTTTATCTGTTTTTATAATAGCATCCTCATTTTCTTCCATATTTAATTCTTCTTTTGGCATTGGTCTAGGCACTTCTGGAGGCATTACAAAATTACAATATAACCGTGAAAATATTCGATAGGTTGAAGAAGGTTCAGTATATATTTCTCCTGGTTTTGCTGCAGCTGCACCAGGTTTACCTTTTTCTTGTTTTCTCTCTTGATATCTAGCTAATTCATATACATCAAACTGATAATCACTCATTGGTATACTTACTATATTAAAATTTTCAGCAACATCATATTTGGGTAATAATTGTTCTTGAGCACTTCTAAAATAAGATGTCATACCCATAATTCTACGTTTAAAAATATCTGGATTTTTTATTGTTTTATCTTCTGAAATAAACCATTGGACAAATTCTTCTAATTTATCAGGTAAACATTTGTAAGGATGTATAATTACTGAATTTGGACCAGCAATTGTTTCAATACCCGCACTATGTAATGTTCTCATAATATTTCTTTCAAAATCTTCATTACTCATATGCTCTACTGGAACTACCACTTTTTCTCCTTTTGTTTTGCTACGTTTTTCTAATTCATTACTTACTCCAGCATATGTACCAGATGATGATGTAAAACTACTTTCAAACCCAAATGGATTACGTGTAATAAATAATTTTTTATTTGAATAATCCATATAATCCATATTTTTATTTTTAATTAATAAGTCATGTAACATTTCTTTATTAATAGATTGTCCTGGTTTTACATCTAATGATATTTCCCATGTATAAATATATCCTCGCAAAATATTAAATAAAATTCCGAGCTCATTTGGATAATTAATCATTGGTGTTCCAGTTAAAAGAATAATGCGAGCATTTTGTGCAGTTAAAAGCATTTCATATAAAATAAGAGACATTGTAATAGCAGTTAATACACGTTTACCTTTTTTATCATATTGTCCAGTTTTTTCTTTATCTATTTTATTTACAATTCGACTAATAAAATTATGCGCTTCATCAATAACAACAACAGAATTATCAAATATATTTACTTCAAAATTGCTAGTAATTTGCGCTAATTTAGCACGTCTCAGTCCATTATAATGAATAAATGTATATTTAGCTTTAATCATTTCATTAATTTGATCATCTAATTTATTTTTATCTTCAATACCTAGATACTGATAATTGCTAACCGTTTTTGTTTTATCTACTAAAAATACACCTCTTCCTTTTTTAATATAATCTACCGGTAATTGTAATGCAGCAGATAAAGTTTCTATTTCTACATTAGTAGAGGGTAATGGTATCCAATCCCAATGTTGCTTTTTCTTATAAATATCTTCACCGCATATTTTCAATTCTGATAAATAATTCTGCTCTAATGATGCAGGAGTAAGAATAAATATTTTTTTTGCATTTTTCATACCTTCAGCAATAGCAATAGATGTACACGTTTTACCTGAACCTAAACCATGATATAAAAGCAGACCACGATATGTGTATATAAATTTAAATAATCACGAACCAGTTGTTGATGAATTAAAAGAGAGAACTCTCCAGAACTTTGATTATCACAAGAAATATTCTCTGCATTATCTGCTAATTCTTTTTTAAAATGACTAAATTTAGAATTAATAAAATTAATGAATTTTTCACGATTATTCATGTAATATTTAGAAGCTTTAATACGCATAGGTTCTTCTTTTTCAGCTAATACTTTAATAGATTTACCTTCAATTGGTGCCCAATCTTGTGGTCTAAGTGTAGAAATGCCTTTAATTGCTCGTTTTCTTGCTGATTTTTCTTTAAGTTGTTTTTCTATAGCTACTTCTTCTAAGTCTTCATCTAATGCTTGATCACGTGCTTCGGTATCTTCTAATCGTGCGCCAATATCTGATCCTATACTAGATCCTTCTTCCTCTTCTTCCTCCTCTTCCTCCTCTTGCATAACCATTTTAGCTTTAACTACCTTCACTTTTTTTGATTTAACTACATGTTCTAGGTCATTTTCTTTGATTTCTTCTACTTCTTTAATACCTTCCAGTTTTTTAACAAATTCCAAAAAAGATTCCTCAGTAAAATCCAATTCTGCAAGTATAGGAATATTTATTGGAAATCTATAATTAGTATTTAAATTATCAGGTTTTTGTTTTAATCTTTCTAAAACACTCATTATATATTTACAACTAAAATAACTTATCAAAAATAACTATACACTAGACTACTGAATATAAAGACAACTTCTGTAAAGCTTCATCGCACGCGATTTGTTCTGCTTTTCGTTTAATTTTATGCTGCCCTTCACCTAAAAAAAGTAACAATTTATTATTCTTTTCAATATATTCTTGAATTTTAGCAAATGTTTTCAAATTATCTATATGAATAGCATCTTCAGTAGTACAATTATAAATAGATTGACCCATACATAAATATACACCCATTTTATATCCATTATCTAAATCGTGATCAATCTCTAAATAATGCGGCGTCACTTTAAATTCTTTTTGAATTTTTACCTGTAATATATTTTTAAAATTATCATCATTTTGAATTAATGCAATCCAATCAATATGTTTTTCAAATATATTTTCTATAAATTTTTGGGCCATTTGAAACCCTGGACCAGTAACAAACATTTGTTGAAACCATCCTTCTTCATCCTTCACTTCTATTTTATTAAAATCTAAAAAAAGTGCACCAATAAATGATTCAAACAGACATCCTAATTTTTTCAAATTGGTGCGAATCTTTTTCTCTTCTGCGTGTTTAGATAAAATTAACCATTTATTTAAATGCATTTCCATTGCTATTTTCCCAATAGCTTCATTTTTAACAATAGCAATCTTTTTTTCTGTCATAAATCCTTCATTCTCTTTAGGAAATCTTCTATATAAATAATATTTAGTAACTAATTCTAATACACCATCTCCTAAAAATTCTAAACGTTCATTTGATTTCGTTGATAGAGGCATACAATCTGGTGGTCTATCCACAATAGTTATATTTTGTGAAGTATTTTCTAAATGAGGTCGTTTTGTATATGATCTATGAACAAATGCTCGTTTATATAAACTTAAATTATTTACAGTTCCAGGAACACCATATTTAGTGAGAATAAATTGAACATCGCTCAATTTAATCTCCACATTTTCTGGATTATATGGATTAAAAATTAGTCCATCTTCTCCTTTAATAATATCATCATCATGAATTATTTGTTTATCAGTTAATTGATTCATTAATATACTATACTCAGTTATATTTATATCTATTTAGCAATTATATAACAATGGCAATAATGGTTCTCTCTGGAAATAGAACAACTACTAATATAGATTCTACAGTAAATCGCGGATGTAACTATGGCGGTTCATGTGGTGGAAATAAAAAAGCAGGAATAGTTAGTTATGGTCCATCATGGCAAAGAAGAAATATGGGTAATTTTTTAAAAAGAGCTCCACAAAGACTTAGATCAGTTCGTTTTTCAACTACAAGAAATCCTACACAATTTCGAAGAGGTAGTTATTTTTCTACTCATTCAGGAATGTTGGGTTAATTTATTTTATTTTATTTTTATTTATATTTAGTCGAAATAAAATAAAATAATATTAAGGCAATATATAAAATGGTTGGAATGCAAACACAATTTGGAAGAGGACGATATGTCAATTTAATTGATGGAAGAACAATTCAAAGTGGTGGATCTGTTGGTGGAAATAAAAAACCAGGAATTGTTACATACGGTCCTTCATGGAAAATGGGCAATATGGGTAATTTCTTAAAGAGAGCTCCACAACAAATTCCTTCACTAGCATTTTCATTGGCGAATACTACACGGTATCCAAATCAGTTGCGACGTGGAAGTTATGCTGTTACGCATTCTGGTATGCTAGGTTAAACACATGCAATATATTTTGTAAAGTATATAAACATTATTTGATATTCTTATTTATTATGAATATCAAAATAGATAACAGAGAAACTGATTTAATTCATTTATGTCAATTAGAATTAGCAAAAGAATTAGCAAAAGAATTAGCAAAAGAATTAGCAAAAGAATTAGCAAAAGAATTAGCAAAAAATAAAGATAATAAAAAAGATAAAAATAATATTACTATTGAAGTATTACCTTTACCCATTGGTGATATTATTTTAGAATATTTAGGTAAAGAAATCATTATAATAGAGAGAAAAAGTGCTGCAGATTTAGAAGCAAGTATTAAAGATGGACGTTATGAAGAGCAATCATATCGTTTATCTAATTCAGAAGTACATAATCATAATATAGTTTATTTAATTGAAGGATCTCTAATAAATAGACAAAATAAACAAATGCTTTATTCATCAATGTTCTCTCTTAATTATAGTAAAGGATTTTCAGTTTTAAGAAGCACGTCAATCCAAGAAACTGCATATATCATTTGTAATATGGCTTATAAATTAAATAAAAATATGCTAGAAAATAAACCAAGTTATTATAAAAATAAAGAAGTTAAAGAAGTTAAAGAAGTTAAAACAGAAGTCAGTGAATCATCAGTGTTAGAATGCACTACAAATTTAAATGAAGAAAATGATGTTGTTGACGACGCTGACAAAAATGAACATAATGAAACTAGTTATTGCAGTGTAGTAAAAAAAGTTAAAAAAGATAATATTACACCAGAAAATATTAGTGAAATTATGCTTTGTCAAATTCCCTCAATAAGTTCTGTTTCTGCTATTGCTATTATGACAAAATTTAAAACAATGCAACATCTGATATCATCAATGAAGACAGATCCATTATGTTTAAATTCTATTACAAGTATAAATTCTAAAGGACAATCTAGAAAATTAGGTAAAAATGTTATTGCGAATATTATAAAGTTTTTACTATAATATTATTATAAGATGGATTCATTTCAACAAATTGGTATAGCAATAATTTTTGGGTTTATCATATATTTAGTATATTTTTACTATAATAAATACACCAATGGACAAAAAGAAAATTTTGAAGTTAAAGGTGGCAGTAAAACAGATGAAATTCTGTCAAAATTGATATCTTCAGTTGCAAGTCAAAATGATGTTTTACTTATTTCAAAATATAGGAATAAGTATGAATCTATTATTGAAAATAACAAAAAATATCTTCAAATAAATATGATTCAATTAATGATGCAAATTGATCCATCAAGTGATACTATGACTGATGCAAACTTAACATTGTTTAATGATTTTAATACTTTAAAAACATCTTATGATAATATGGCAACAGTGTTAAAATATGTGGATGAAGCTAACTAAAGCAATTAGCAATTGCGCTTGCGGTCGCTAGAGGATGTCGCATTTGATCCACTTACCGACCACTGCTATTAAATTGTTAAGCAATTTGAATACTTACTTCATTATCTGCATAATATCCTTTATCTACTAACTTTTGTGTATAATCTGAACCTCCCCAGTTGTCATCCATTGCATTTGGACTATGTAATAAATTCTGTTCTTTTTGATCCATAATATCTAAAGGAGTTGTTTTTCCAACATAATAACTACTTGGATCATTTCCTGGTACTGAATTTTTATTATAAGGTAAATCGTCGTGTCCAGAATCTACCAACATTGTGAAATTTTTCATACTATCTGTTGGTAATGTTTGTGATGGTGTAGTATAAGTAGCACTCATATTTGTAGATTCATTTACAGGAACGGGTTTTTGTTCTGATATATCAGGATTATATAATCTATTTGCGTATGGTGTTATTACATTAGGAGGTAATCCACCGCATACTTCTTTAACACTAGGTCTAATTTTATATACAGATTCCCCCTGCGTATTATAACTATGTTGTAAATATAAAATAGGACATCTTATTCCTTCATGCCGTTGCCACTCAGTAAATTCAACATATTCTTCTAAATTATTAAACTCTACCGGATTCACTCCTGGAACTTTTGCTAATTTAGAATTATATAGATAATATTTTAGTCCATGCTGTATTAACATATCAGGACAACTTTTATTTAATGTTGTATCCATACTTGAGGTCATTCCTTCTTTCATTCCATTATTATATAAACACGTTTCTGGATTATTATTTAAATAAAAATGAAGCCCTGCTAAAAATATTAATGAGATGATAATTATTTTTATTAAAAATAACATTTTCTATATATAATGTATGAATATTGTAATTCAAAAAAAAAATGCAAAATCTACAAAAAACATAGAAAAACTTAATAATGCTATTAATAAAGGTGATGATGTTTTTTTATTTATTAATGCAGATTGGTGCGGGCATTGTAAAACAGTTAAACCTGAATGGGCAAAACTTTATAAAACTAAATATGGTCCTTCTGTAGTTATAGCAAATGTAAATTCAGAATTATATAAAGGTATTACAAATTTTGGTCCTGATGTTGAAGGATTCCCAGATTTGCGTTATATTAATAAAGCAAAGGGTATAAATGAAAAATTTGAAAATAGTAAGTTACCTGATACGAATCGTTCTTTTATTGCATTCGATAAATGGATAAAGTCAAAGACTGGTACAAAGACTGGTACAAAGACTAGTAAACATAAAAATAATAAATATAATACCAAAAAACATGTTAGAGGAATGGTATATGGTGGATCTAAAGGTAGAAGAAGTAAAACAAGGAAAAATAGAACTAGAAGAAGATAATAAAAATATAAAAATATAAAAATATAAAAATATAAAAATAAGAGTATAAAGAACCCAGACTATAAATAAATTTAATTAAAAATTGAATTAAACTTATTTTAATATAATATTGTAATTAACAAACAATGGAACTTTCTTATTCATTTCGTTTATACGATTTTAATGTTTATAATGAAAAACCAGCGACTAATGATGAATCTGAAAATAATGGCGGAGGATATAAAGTTAATAAAGATGATTCTATATTTTTAATACAAATATTTGGAATCAATGAATTAGGTAAAACTTGCTCTATTATTGCTACAGATTTCTGTCCATTCTTTTATGTAAAAGTAGGAGATAATTGGACAGAAAGCACAAAGCAGAAATTTTTAAATCATATTAAAGGAAAAATTGGTAAGTATTATGAAGATTCTATATGTACTTGTACTTTAGTTGAACAAAAAAAATTATATGGATTTGATGGTGGTAAATTGCATAAATTTATCAAATTAGATTTTATAAATACACAATCTTTGAATAAAGTGAAAAATTTATGGTATCATAATGAACCTGTTACAAAAGCATATAAATTAATACCTGGTGGTTATGATGGATTTAATAATGAATTACTCACTATTTATGAATCAAATATTCCACCTTTATTACGATTCTTTCATATTAAAGATATTAGTCCTTCAGGATGGGTTACATTCCCAAAAGCAAAAACAATTCAATTTATTGAATCTAATAAAAAAACAAGGTGTGATTTTGAATTTATGCTTCATTACAAACATATTAAACCTGCTCATAATATTGAAACCCGTGTTCCATATAAAATATGTAGTTTTGATATTGAAGCCAGTAGTAGTCATGGCGATTTTCCAGTTCCAATTAAATCTTATAAAAAACTGGCAACTAATATTGTAGAATATTTTGAGAATTTGGAACAAGAAGTTACAGTTGAAATCTGTAAAAAGTTATTGAAACAAATTATTTTTAATGCATTCGGTCTAGCTGATTCTACTAAAAAATTAGTAGAGATTGATTTAGTATATCCAAAAAAAGCAGCAGATGAAGGCGATATGGATCCAGAATGGTTAAATCAAAGAATAGATGAATTATATGTGAATCCAGTTAGAAATTATAAAAAAGCATCAGGATCAACTTCATCTATTGCTAGTATTTTTGAAAATATGAAATTTGGTCAGGGAGATGATGATGATGAAGAAGAAGATTCCGGTTTTACAAAAAAAACGAAATTAATAAAACCAACCACTGAAACACTTATTGATATTTTATGTGATAAAAAATTTGACCGTGATTCTAAATTAGTTGAACTTAATATTTTACTTAATTCATTATTTCCCAAATTAGAAGGTGATAAGGTGACATTCATTGGATCTACATTTTTGAGATATGGTGAAGCAGAACCTTATTTAAATCATTGCGCTGTATTAGGCACTAGTGCGCCGACTGATAATGTAATTTTAGAAGAATGTGCTACCGAAGAGCAAGTTTTATTGGCGTGGACCCGACTTATTCAAACAGAAAATCCAGATATTATTATTGGATATAATATATTTGGATTTGATTACGAGTTTATGTTTTGTCGTGCTCAAGAGCAAGGATGTGTTGTAGAATTTTTACAATTATCTAGAAATAAAGAGGAAGTATGCGGCACAAAAGAAGATGGGCAATATAAATTAGAAGAAAGTAGTATTGTATTGGCATCTGGTCAACACGATTTCAAATATATTAAAATGAATGGTCGTCTTCAAATTGATATGTATAATTTCTTTAGAAAAGAAGAAAATTTGACATCTTATAAATTAGATTATGTTGCTGGTCATTTTATTGGCGATTATGTAAAACAAATTATACACGTAGAAGGAGAAGAGTTAGGAGAAGAGTTAGGAGAAGAGTTAGGAGAAGAGTTAGGAGAAAATAGTAGCGAATCAATTATTAAATCTTCTAATTTAACTGGTCTTACTGTATCTAGTTTTATTCATTTTGAAGAAATCGGACATACCGTTGATTATTATAATAATGGACAAAAATATCGCATCTTATCAGTAAATAAAACAAAAGGTTCCTTTACCATTCAAGGACTAGTTGAACCAGATATGGTCAGCAAAAAAGTTCGCTGGTGTTTAGCAAAAGATGATGTTACTCCACAAGATATTTTTAGAATGACAAATGGCACCGACGAAGATCGCGCAGTAATTGCAAAATATTGTATTCAAGATTGCAACTTAGTGCATTATTTAGTGAATAAAGTAGATGTATTAACTGGATTTAGTGAGATGGCAAAAATTTGCAGTGTTCCAATTAATTTCCTGGTTTTACGCGGTCAAGGTATTAAACTCACTAGTTATGTTGCGAAAAAATGCAGAGAAAAAGGCACTCTTATTCCTGTAATGGAAAAATCGGAATTAAATGATGGATATGAAGGAGCTATCGTTCTAGATCCAAAGTGCGATCTTTATTTAGATAACCCAGTAGCTTGTGTCGATTATGCATCTTTATACCCATCCTCAATGATGAGTGAAAATTTATCTCACGATTCAAAAGTTTGGACTAAAGAATATGATCTTGCAGGGAAACTTCTCTGTGTTACCGGAAACCCGGAATATGATAATTTGCCAGATTATGAATATGTTGATATTACTTATGATACTTTTAATTATGTGAGAAAAACGCCTAGCGCTGCTGCTGAAAAAATCAAATGCGGATATAAAATATGCCGGTTTGCGCAATTTCCTGATGGTAAACGCGCCATTATGCCTTCTATTTTGGAAGAGTTGCTTCAAGCGCGTAAAAGCACGCGTAAATTAATTCCTTTGGAAACAGATGAATTTATGAAAAATGTGCTAGATAAGCGTCAGTTAGCATACAAGTTGACTGCCAATTCTCTTTATGGACAATGTGGTGCCAAAACAAGCACCTTTTATGAAAAAGATGTTGCTGCCTCGTGCACTGCTACTGGACGAATGCTTCTGACTTATGCCAAACGTGTGATTGAAGAATGTTATCAAAATAAAATATGTGATACTGCAAATCATGGACCAGTATTGACTAAAGCAGAATATATTTATGGAGATAGTGTAGCAAATTATACGCCAATTTATATTAAAGATGAATTAGGTCAAATAGATATCTGCACGATTGAAGATTTGGCTCGAAAATATGGCGGTAATGTTTGGCATCAATGTCGAGAACCAGGTAAAACTGGAAAGGAAGTATGCAATTTATATTCTATTCATATGAAAATTAGCACATGGACGGCACAAGGATGGACAATATTAAAATGTGTTATTCGTCATAAATTGGCGCCACATAAAAAAATGATACGCGTTATTACTGGAGCAGGAACAGTTGATGTCACTGATGATCATTCATTACTTTTAGCAGATGGTCAAGAAATTTCACCTAAGGATTGCTCTATTGGTCAAGAATTATTGCATAGACCATTACCTATCGTAATTAGTCCGACAAATGATCAACCATTTATTCAATGGTTGGATTCATATCGATATCCATATGAATTCATATTTGATTGCCCTGTTTTAAAAGACAGTGAAGATCCAGTTGGAGTAAAAATATTAACTACTGAACAAGTATCTTTATCTATCATATGGTTGAATGCATTAAAATGGCCAGAACTGATTGTAAAAATTATGAATAATGAAGAAAATGGCCTAGTTTATTTATACATTTTATGGGATAATTATTCACTTTTAGAAAAAGTGGAGCAAAATATAGAGCAAAAATTAACTGTAATGGGGACTGTAATGGGGACTGTAATGGGGACTGTAATGGGGGGCAAGGGGGGTATATCCCCCTGCAATTGCTGTATTATAGAATTAATTGAGTTACCTTCATACACTGGTTACGTTTATGATCTAACAACTGAAAATCATCATTTTGCAGCAGGAATTGGATCTCTTATTGTTCATAATACAGATTCTGTATTCTTTACATTTAATTTGGAAACAGTTGGTGGTGAGAAAATTCGTGGTCAAAAAGCACTTGAAATTACAATTGAATTAGCACAAGAAGCTGGTCATTTAGCTAGTTCTTTCTTGAAAAATCCGCATGATCTAGAATATGAGAAAACATTTATGCCATTTTGCTTACTTTCAAAAAAACGATATGTTGGTATGCTTTATGAAACAGATCCAAATAAATGTAAACGTAAAGAGATGGGAATTGTTTTAAAACGTCGAGATAATGCTCCAATAGTGAAAGATATTTATGGTGGTATTATTGATATATTGATGAAAGAAAAAGACATTAATAAAGCAACCCAATTTTTGAAAGCGTGTTTGAAAAATATCGTTGATGAGAATTATCCAATGGATAAACTTATTATTACCAAATCGCTGCGTTCAGGATATAAAAATCCAAAGCAAATTGCTCATAAAGTTTTGGCAGATCGTATTACTTCGCGTGATCCAGGAAATAAACCGAGTTCTGGTGACCGAATACCATTTGTATATATTCATAGCACTGATAAGAAAGCGCTGCAAGGAGATAAAATAGAAACACCGACTTATATTTTAGAAAATCATTTGAAGATAGATTATTCGTTTTATATTACAAATCAAATTATGAAACCAGTTCAGCAGGTATTTGCCCTCGTTTTGGAAAAGATATGGACCGAAAATGGAAAATTAGGTAAGATTGCCAAATTTAAAAAAGAAGTAGATACAGTTAAGAAAACAATTACAGATTTAGAAAAACAAGAAAATAAATTAGAGAAAATGCGGAATGATGAAATTAAAGTGCTTTTGTTTGATGAATTCTTGAGAGTAACCAATAATTCTAAAGCAGGGAATCAATCATTATTAGGATTCTTTGGAAAAAAGTAATGGGAAAAAATAATGGAAAAAGTAATGTAGAAAAAGTAATGGGAAAAGTAATGGGAAAAGTAATGGGAAAAGTAAATTATAATATTGTTATAATGTATATTATGAACGCCGAGCAATTATCATCCATAAATACCAAAATAAATTATATTACTACTTTATTAAGTAATACAAATATATCTCCTGACACAATATCTGCACTAAATATTGCTAAAAATACTCTAACGTTAATGAAACAGTCATCTACACAACTAACCCAAGATGAATTATTTGCTGCTATTGCTGCTGCTAATACTGCTATTACTGCTGCCGATGATGATATAGCTGCTCACGCTGCTACTGATGCTGCTGATGCTGCTGCCCAAACTGTCGCGCCATTAGGAGGAAAAAAGAGTAAGAAAACTAGAAGAAAAGGAAAGAAATCCAAAAGAGGAAAGAAATCCAAAAGAGGAAAGAAAAGAAAAGGAAGAAGAAGTAGAAGATAAATAGTTTAATATATAAAAATAAAATAACTTACATATTAAATGTTAACCGATGAAATAGTAGTAGAAGTAACTTATCCTAAGCGTGTATTCATTGTCCCATATCGCAATCGTCTTCAACAAAAGTTTTTTTTCTGTCAGCAAATGAATTTTATTCTAGAAGGTGTCGACGATTATGAAATACTTTTTGTTCATCAAATGGATAGCAGACCTTTCAATCGTGGAGCAATGAAAAATATTGGTTTTTTAGCAATGAAGGAAAAATATCCAGACACCTATAAAGATATTACATTTATTTTCAATGATGTAGATACGCTACCATTTCATAAACTATTTGATTATCAAACTGTTTTGGGCACTGTAAAACATTATTATGGATTTGATTCAGCTTTAGGCGGAATTGTCGTAATTAAGGGGCAGGATTTTGAGTTAGTTAATGGATATCCAAGTTATTGGGGATGGGGTATGGAAGATGCTTGCTTGCAAAATAGATGTCTCTATAATAAAATTAAAATAGATCGGTCACAATTTTATCCAATTGGATCACCCGAGATTTTACAATTGTTTGATGGAGTAGAACGATTAGTATCACCGAAAGATCCACAAAGAATGGTGCAAGATCGAGGTATTGATGGCCTAAAAACAATTCACAAATTGACATATACGATAGATAAAGAATCCGCAAATCCAGCAGATAATAAATATATTGTAGCAGATCAAGACCGATTATTTTATATCAATGTTGCCTCATTTATGACACTTGTTCATTTTGAATCAGATCAATATCATCAATATGATTTGAGAGAACCAGTTCGTAAAGTTTCTTTTCCTGATTCTGGTAAAATGGTGAATCCAACTACATTTGTAAATAGTCCTTCAGCTTGGAAAAATATACCGATTATGCCTCTTAATCAATCTAAACAGCAAAACCCTTTCTCTCAACAAGCAAATAGAAATTATCCTGTTAGAGCAAGTAAAAGCGTGAATATAGGGATGGGAAGATATTAATAATAATATATAATATGGAGAAAGAAGAAGAGAAAGAAAAGGAGAAAGAAGATCCAGAAACATATTATTTAGATGAGGGTAAATGGATAAGATTATTAGAATTTATTGAAGAAGATGGATTAATTCCAGAAGAAGATTGGGATAAACATATTAATTATAGTTATAGTAGATTAAAATTATCAAAAGAAAGAAAAAAATTTAGAGAAAAAAATGATAGACGACCAAATGAAGCAACAGAAATACCATCAATTATTTCAAAAATGAAATCTATTTTAATACCCTGTAGTTTATGGGAAGAAAGATATTTTCATCCGAACTCTTGGGATACTGAAATATTTTTTAAAAATATAAGAGCAAGAAAAATTATGAGTTATACTTTAATAGGTACAAATGATCCTATAAATAATCCATATACTGTATTTAATTTATTATCTATAAATATAAATTATGATAAATGGACCCCAGAATTTAAAAAAATTGTGGGAAGTGGTATATCTGGTCCAATTTTAAATTGGACAGTTTATCCTAAATTAAATACTTTATTTAAACAATCTGGATTTGATAATGTAGGTAGAGAGTTTAAATCTATATTAACATGTTTAACGCATATTTTTAAGGCAAAAGATAAATATATGACAAAAGATGGAGCTGAAACTATCAGGAATATTAATATAGATAATTTAGCATATCAATTAAAAAAGCATGAAGTATTTACTAAAAAATATGCTTATCCATTTGGTCGCTATTCTGTAACACAAATTGCACATTTTACTAATAATACAGATATGTTAGAATTTATTACAGCTGCAACCTTGAGAGATGACAATAGTCCTTCAGATTCAGATTTTTATGTACATGAAGAAAACACAAAAATTAAAGAACTTGAAGAACAAGAAAAAATGCGTAATCTACACCCACATAAATCAGATAGTTTGTCCGATGCTTCGCCAGTTGCTTCGCCCAGAGTTGCTTCGCCCAGAGTTGCTACTCCAGTTGCTTCGCCCAGAGTTGCTTCGCCCATTGCTTTGCCCAGAGTTGCTTCGCCCATTGCTTTGCCAAGAGTTGCTTCGCCCATTGCTTCGCCCATTGCTTCGCCAAGACAACTCTCTCAAGATTCTGCACATAGTTCTGTCCAAATATTACGTAATCCTTCAAAATCTTCACTTAGATTATCCTCAAATAAACAATCTTCTTTTAGACAATCCTCTAGACGAGCTGAAACTACGAAAATTACTAGAACTACTCCAAAAACTAAAAAAGGATATTTATGGGGTGATATTAAAAAATGTGATAAAGAATATAAAAAGATTGAACAACTAGAAGATAAAATTGACTCATTAACTTCTACAAAAGAAGAGCAAATATTTATTAAAAATAAAACTGCTAAAAAATTAACAAAGGAAAATGAAAAACTAATGCGTTTTAATAGAAAATTAATAGATAAATTAAA
>Ga0209190_1000827_pt1 | contig 22205 bp, 20 predicted proteins | sample M_140205_XF_Meta_FD_187315 | JGI IMG/M metagenome (GOLD analysis project Ga0209190, IMG submission 187315) | Freshwater microbial communities from Lake Montjoie, Canada to study carbon cycling - M_140205_XF_MetaG (SPAdes) (version 2) | ecosystem: Environmental > Aquatic > Freshwater > Lake... | reverse complement strand
CGACAGGAATCACGACCTCTTTGAGGCGCAGGGTCATTGGCGAAGGATCCTTTTTATTGAAATCCGCGCCAATTATTAGAATGATGCTTGAAACAGGTCAAGGTATTAATGAAGGCAGCCTCTAGAAGCAGGCTTTGGCTTCAAAATTGACGGCCGCTGGACGCAGGGTATAGGCCGCACAGGCGCCCCCTGGTCCATTAAAATTAGCATTTATATTAGCATCTTGCGTTGAAAATTGGGTTGCTGCCGACCAGCCGTTCATCTGAATGCTCAGATTGCCGTTGTCGAACAATCTCCCATTTTTCATTCGGGCGGATGCGGTTGCCGTCAACAGGCGGCCTTTTTTCGAGTTGTCCACCAGGTTGGTCGATTCCGAGCGTTCGAAAAGCCGGCAAGCACCGACGAGGTCTCCCGCGGATTCCAAGTTAGATCCAAACCTGGAGCCTCGGCTGATCACACAGGGAGCGCCCGAGGAGCCGTCATCGTAACCACGCCAAAAACGCTGCTCGACCGGAACCTCACTGCGTGGGCCAACATAGCGCCCCTTCACCAACCCGGCAAAACGGTAGGCCCGGCCAGTGACCGACTTGCCTGCGCCGTTGGCGGGACAGGAGAATGCCGCTGTCGTCGCCATCACCGTGCTGGCCTTACCATCAGTAATCAGCGTCGACAGATCGCGGGAGCTACATTCAAAAGTCAGAGAAAATGCCGAGGTCTGACGGTCGATGATCAAGGGATCCGCGGCCAAAGCCAAACTAGAAGCGTCTGCCGAAGCCTCTGCCGAAGCCTCTGCCGAAGCAGGCTTCGTCACACAGGCCGTAACGTCCGCCTCGTAAGTTAATTTCACCTTGCCAGATTCAAAGCGCGCCGTGTCTATCACAGCCATTTCGCCATCGCAGAAAACAGATTTTTGAGGGGCCAGTGAAAGTTTTTTTCCGAAATGGGTAAAAGCGCCATCATCGAAATCAAACATCCGCCCAAGAGACAAATCAGCAAGGGCCATTGAATTGATCACCACTGCATCCAGCTCGCCCTTGGAGGCCACGGCAAACCCCGTCGCATCGAGAACATTGCTGCCGTCATTCAAAATGCTGGGGGAGTCGTGTTGACCACGCCCCGATGCGATATCTTTTCCACAAGAGATCACCATGGCGGCGCCGAAAAAAACAACCCCAGCCATCGCAAACCGCAGATAATTTACCGTCATGTTCAAGCCACCTGGGAAAGTTCACCAAGAAATTTTCGATAATTACGCTTGGTGACATCATCCCGGAAAACGGGCTCAGCTTCAATCGCGAACCAGGGCGGTTCGGCACTGATCTGACGAATTTCTTGGACGACCACCAGAACTCCGGGCGGGTTGATTTGAATGATAGACCCCAAATCCAGCTTGAATTTCGTGTAAAGACGCATCGTGTGGGTCCCCAACGATGCCAGATAAGCTTGGGAGGGCTCGCCTGAACTGGCGCCTATTGAACTGAAGTTACGAAGGCCATCATCCACAAATTCACCGGTGTCCTGGATGTTGACCCTCATAAAAAGGTTTTCAGCACGTTTTGGAAGGAGTGCGGACAGCAAACGCCCCGCCACAGAGTATTTGCGGGCAGAGAGAAAAATCACCCCAAAAATGGTGAGGATCAAGGCTACAACGGCTGCAATCAAGGCCCAGGTTTCAGCAGCAAGCAAAAAACAGGGACCGCCATTACGTGCCTTGGCGTAGAGTTCTAGTGGATCCACTGGCACCTCCAAAGGATTTCAAGGTGCGCCTTTTGGCAAACTCAAAATATCCAAAACACTGTCAGCCCCGCCGTTTTCCGAGGTGTCATTTTGCATGACCCGCAGAAGATCTGTTGATGTAATGATGCCGAGCAAGTGGTTCTCATTGTCGGTAACCGGAAGAGAATCGATTTCCTTTGCCACCATCGTCTCTGCAACGGCAGAGAGCTTTGCGGACGGCCGACAACTGATCACCTCGCGCTTCATGATTTCCCCGACTTTAACGTCAGGAAAAATCATCCCTCCTTCACCAAACGTGGAGCGCAAAAGGATATCGCGGTCGGAGATCATGCCGATCAGTTTTCCGTCCTGTACGACTGGAAGATGACGGCAGTGGATGTCCTTCATCAGGGCGTAAGCATCCTCGACATGATCGTCGACAAGGGCGCAGAGAACGTGCCTCGTCATCTCTTTATCTGAACGGGGTTTGCCAACGGGGGATTTGCTTTTTTTTGAACCGGACGACATTTCCAAATGACCCTCCAGCGAAAACCGCAACGGAACAACCGTGCGATGAATTGCCTGAGTGCCGTGAAGCAAGAAATATTCCCATTCGGTGGCAGCATGACTTAAGATGTCGGATGAGGCGGGTAGAAATTATGATCCCTAAAAAAAAATCGAGACCTATCACCAGATGTTTCACCAGAAATGGCAGGCGAACCTTCGCCCGGAGCATATTGTTCGGCCTCATGCTTGCGACGGGAACTCACGCCCACGCCATGCCGAATCCAGACGGGAAGTCGTCGGCACCGGAAACACCAACTCCGGTTTCATCGGGCGCGCTCGAAGTTCCCAAGGCCACACCAAATACTGAGGCAGAATCAGATGACGGCCGCCTGATCCCAATCCGCAAAAAAACAGTCCGCAGGGGACGCGAGGCAAGAATCTGGAGTATCGGGGCGCGGGTCGGTAGCCTGGGCAACACGGGAGTTCTGGCCCAGTATGTCGGTCAGGGTGATGTGGCGTGGAACGTGGGCGTCAACATGATGGACTATGCAGGACAAAACGGAGTGGGACTGACCATTGATCGCCTGAGTATCCTGGACGATGGGTTTAACCCGTTGACTTGGCCCACCCTGCAAAAGTGGGACGCCAGCCGGGGCAAGATCGTCTACCTGACTGGATTTGGAATTCAAATGGACAGCCAAGGGCTGTTTCCAAGGTTACCGGTTGGAGTCCAGTACACGATGGTCGGCGACCCGGTGACGTGGTCGGCACAGGCCACTTTGTTCATTGGTCAAGTGCTCGGCACAAAGCCTGGAATCAGCGTTGGATTGGCTCCGGAGATCTCGGTCCGGTATGTCATCGAGTGAGGTCCGATGGGACGCGGGTGACTTTTTGCTTGCTCAAGTCCGCTTGCTGGCATAGTAACGCCCCCGAATCCGTTTTTTTAAGTACGCGAATCGAATTGTTTTTCCCATATAAGCCGGCGATTGGGCTGGTGTTTCTACGGGGCGCCGCAAATGCCCCTCTATGAGGAGACCGAAGATGAGTCGTTCCAGTATTCGTACGTTTCTGTCCTGCGTTGCCCTTTCTTTTGCTCCAATGTTCACCTCTTGCGGCGAAGCTCCCAGCGACTCGTCGGCCTATCTCGCCAGTGTTTCAAGTTTCAATTCGACGCCTCAAAACAGCCAGCGTTTTCCCCGCACCCCAGACAATTCAATGACCCCGGGCAGCAAGTGCGGCAAGCCCGACACCTACCGTTACGGCGAAAAGGTGCCCTACTGCGAGCGCAATGTAAAATCATCGCGCAAGGCAGCCATCTTCGTTCGCTATGACAAGGAACTTGGTTACGGCACGACGAGCATGCACCGCATGCAATTCAAGATCGACCATCACATCCCGCTTTGCATGGGCGGCAGCAACGAAGACGACAACCTGTGGCCTCAGCACAGCACGATTTACGAGCTGACCGATCCGGCAGAGGGATTTCTGTGTGAAAGAATGGCTCAAGGCACCTTGCGTCAAGCACAGGCGATTCAAATCATCCAATCGATCAAGCAAACGCCTGAACGCGCCGCTGAAATTCTACCCGAAGCCTTCTAGGCTGGTTTTGAGGGGGTACTGATCACATCGTGGCGCCGCAAGTTGAGCGGCACCATGATTCGTGATGCAAGGCCCTGCTGCTGACGCCAGGTGTTGTACTCAGTTCCGAGTAACCAAGCTTCAAGATCGCGCAGAACCGGTAGTTCCACCCGCATCTGCTGCAGGGATTGTAAGGCTTGGCCGTGATCGGGCAGGATCATGGTGGCCAGACGCGCAAGGATTTTACCAATAAGCTCATACGCCTCTTGGTCGGTAAAGCTCCGGCTTTCCTGCCCCAAATCTTGCCATGCGGTCCGTTCCTCAGCACTTAGATCGCGCAGCCAGCGGGCCACCTTTGATGTCTGGGCTTTATATTCAGGAATATGAGCCACGCGAGGAATCATTTCTGACACAAATGAGGCGAGCCGGGTCACTTGCCAGTTCCAAGCGCTCATGCCGAGGCGTTGCCCTAAAATCACGTACAGCAATCCCCATGCAGTGGCCGGCGCCAATTGCATAAAGGGAGGCAGTGCGATGCCTCCGAATGCAGACTGTTCATGGCTAAAACGGAACATCTGGGCATTGGAAGGCAGCCACTTGAGTCCCTTCAGCGCCGCATCGATCTGGGCTTCAATAGAACCAGCAGGCGACGAAACAGCCTTCAGTACCCTTGCCCGGCTATCAAAAAGACTGAAAAGCACTGGCAACCGCGGGCCGGTGCGCAAAATGGCGCGACCAAATCGCGCCTCGCGCGGAGCAAGCCCCCCAAGAACTGTTGCTTCAACCGCTTCCATTGTTGGCGCGAGAGACGGACAGAATCCACGCTTCTCCCCAGAGATGTCGAGGGCATGCCGCACCGCTGGGGCAAGTGACTGGCGCGCAGAAAGGATGGTCGCCACGCGCCAGGCAAGGTCGTCGCTTTGGGTTGCGTTGGCAGATTGCCAGATGGCGTCGAGATCATTGTTGGTCAATCCGGCCACGGAGCCTTTTTTAAGGATCGCAAGGCGCTGCACATCCGGGGCTTTTTTCTGACGTGCAATACGTTCGAGTTCGGTGAGTACAATCAGTGGCGTGCGCCAACTCGACTTCAAGTAGCATTCGATGTCGTGAGCGCTGAAGGAATCTGATTCTCCCGCAATCGTTAGCTGGGAAAGCATGACGCGTTTTTCTTCGTCACCCGAATAGGTGCTGCCATGACGGGAAACATGCAGGGTTGCCGCCCGTAGCAGATCACTCCACCGAAACGGCAGGGCAAACTCCGCGCTGGCCGATACATCGACAATCATGCGCCGGCTCTTCCAAAGGGTCTCCTCGTGGCCACTTCCATGCGCAATGTATTGATGGAGCAATGCAATTCCGTGCCACCACGCATCGAGAAGGTTTGACGAATCACCAGTAACTTTCAGCGGCCCTTGCCAGAGCGCGGCATCAAGTGGGGCAGGGTGGAAGGTCAAGGCATTTGCCTGCAGCGTGGCATAGAGTCCGGGAACAATACCTGCCAAGTCGCGATTCAACACGATCATCTCTGAAAACTGCGCCCACGCTTCTGGTATTCGTGGCAGATGATTCAGGGCAACCTTGAGGACTTCGTTAAGTCGTGCGCGCCCAGCATCGCGCGATCCGGCCGAGCGGCGGGCGGAAGCCAGACGCTGCTCCAGAACCTCAATGCGCTGCGGCCAAGTCCCCTCGCTCAACTGTACTTCCAGCGGATCGGCGGCGGCGGCGGGAGATTCCCTGACCGTCTGGTTGAGCAATTCAACGGCCTCATGATAACGGTCGCTGTTCTTTGGTATCAAGCGGACCAGATCTCGAACATCAAAATCAAAACCAAGATCCAGCGCTAAACGTGCCGCCTTCATGACAACGTCATCGCAAGATGTCCCGGGACCAGCATCAGATAAATTACTGGCATCCAAGATAACGGCGCGATGAGCGCGGAAATACATAAATGCAGGGGTAGGATCGCTGCCACTCACGAGAAATAAAAATACCAGCAGACGCTCCGATGGCATCAGCTGGGTAGATTCCCGTGCCCGAATCAGCGATTCGGCGACAAGGTCAAAATGCCCGGAACTCCAGGCAATAACGGCGAGGCGCTCGCGAACCGACGGATGCAAGTGCAGGTAATAGCCATGGCGGCCCTCGCGCAGAGTTGTCGCCAGATCGAGAAGGTCCTGCTTACTGCCGTGAAGGGCGCAAAGTTCAAGAAAATGCGCGGCGGACACATCAGCGGGGGCCTGCATGAATAGCTTCCAGGCAATTGGCTGAAGCTGTGGCCACTTCGCACCAGAATTGATCAGGGCAGACAGCATTTTACGAAGTTGCGCTGCGTCTTGCGCACCGGGCGCGGCACTTTGGACCTCGGCGCGAGCCGGCAGTGTGGATTCTGGCGTGCGTGACTTGATTGCGGCGAAACCACGCTCGATGACTTCAGCCATCGGAGCGCCGTTGGCGCGGGCTTCGCGCAAGACCCGCGCAAGCTGGGCGGCCGACATGTCGCGCTTCTCATCCATGATCTGCAACCTGTTTAGGGATAATTCCAGTTTAGCACACAACAGGATATTTTCACGGTTGCAGCACGCCCCCTCTGTCCGGTACGCTTTCCACAACAAAAAGGGCAAAAAATGCTGACATATCCGAATATTGACCCGGCTATTTTTACCATCGGACCGTTCCAACTGCGTTGGTACTCGCTCATGTACATCATCGGCCTCGTGGCTGTGTTCCTGTTTCTGCGCCGGGCCGTGCGCAAGGGCAGGCTGAAGATGACTGACGAACAGGTCGAAACCAGTCTTGTTTACGGTCTAATTGGAATGATCCTTGGCGCGCGGGTCGCCTACGTTTTCATCTACAACTTTGATTACTACCGGCATCACTTGAGTGAGATTCCGATGATATGGCAAGGCGGCTTGTCCTTTCACGGTGGCTTGACGGGCGTGGTGTTGGGTCTGTTTCTTTTCTGCAAACGAAACAAAATTGAATTCTTGAGCTTGGCGGATAACGTCTCTGCGATCATCCCCGTGGGTTTAGGTTTTGGCAGGATTGGTAATTTCATCAACGGTGAGTTGTGGGGCCGCGTCACTGATGTCCCGTGGGCTATGGTTTTTCCGACCGGTGGTCCACTTGCCCGGCATCCATCGCAGATTTACGAATCTTTTTTGGAAGGATGGTTCCTGCTCGCACTGACTTTGTTCGTCTATTCGAAAAAGCCAAAAACAGGTGTCGTCTCGGCCACGTTTCTTCTTGGCTACGCAAGTTTCAGATTTGTTGCTGAATTTTTCCGCGAGCCGGACGCGCAACTCGGCACTGTGATCGGTCCATTTTCGATGGGCCAAGTGCTTTGTGCCCTGATGTGGCTGTTTGGAGCGGCCATCTTGACGGTGTCACAAAGCCGCAAAGACCATAGCTAGAGTAGGTGACAAAGCGCGGTGAATCATGGCGATGGCGATGGTGATGCCGCAGGTGCCACTACAGCAGCGGGTGATGCTGATGCCGCGGGCAAAGAAGCCGTCACGGGTTTTGCTGCGGGATCAGATACACCAAGTTCTGCGGGCTTCGCGCCAGGGGTCTCTGCCAGATTTTCCTTCGGGAGTCCCTTGCAGTCTGCAAATTCCTGACGCAAAGATGAGTTCATTTCCTTCAGCAAGTCATACTCCTTCCCGGAGCGGACCCGCCCAAAATATTCGCTGAGCTTTACCGACTTGTCGGCACTCATCGTTTCAAGGATCAAGGTGACCTGCTTCTGCCGGAGGCGCTTAAACAATGCTACCACCAAATCCTCGTCCATTTTTTCAATGACGGGCGCTGCCTTTTTCGGTTCCATCTTGTCGTAAAGTTCAACGAGTTTGTCGAGGCGTTGACCCTTCAAATCCTTTTCTTGCTGAATGCTTTGAGCAAAGAATTTGCGCTCGTCATCGAGGCGTTTCAACTTATCGTCAATCGATTTCTCCAAGCCTTGAAGCTGCCTCTCTCGCCTGCCAAGCATCGTGACCCGCTCGTCAATCTGCTTTTTTTTTCGGTCAGCCATACTCAAGTAGCGGGCGACATCTTCCTTCTGCAGTTTTTCACGGTTGAGAGCCGGTAGTTCAAGAAGGTCATCAAGGAAACTTTTACGAGCGCCATCCGCGTTCGGTTTCACAGCGTTGCCCGCAGCCGGATCAGTTGAACCAGCCGATCCTGCCTCAGCCGCCTGAAGGTCTATCTCGCCAAAACGAACTGCCCCGGATTGGATGGCAAGAAAAACAACCAACAAACTTAGCTTGATGCCAGCAACCCACTTGAACCAGACTGGAAACCCACCAACTCTATGTTCTGTTGTGCGAATCATTGGTTTGCCCTCGCTTGCGAGAATCTGCGGAGTGAAACTTCATCAAGAGCTTTCTGCTCCTGGCGGGAAAGATCTTTTCTGAACTTAATCCGGTGCACTTCCTGGAGTTGTTCGACAGCACTCAATTCACGCTGAACGATAGTAAGCTGCATCATTTGGGAATGTTCAATGCTGTCAAATTCCTTGAGCTTCTGAAAAAGCTTGAACAGTGTTTCACGTGCGTGATCAACCGCAGACTCCAACGCCGACAACATACCGCGGGCGGCCGATTCGCGTTCAGCATTCAACCGGCCAACCCCGTTTAAATACCGTTCCTGCCAGGCAAACAATTCTGATTCCATTTTTGTTTTTTCCCTGCGGATCCCAGCTAAAACCACAGCCTCATCGTCAACCCTCTTCTGCTTGATCCCGATAACGGGGTCCAGACGGGAAATCTTTTTGAGGTGTTTTTGCATTCAGCTCCCAGCAATTCTAATTAGATCCTGCCGGCCATCAGCCCGCGCAATCCAGCAAGGGCTTCATCAAAAGTCGAAAGTTCATCGATGTCCTGTTTCAAGAAACGCTCAATCTGCGGCATCAACTGAATCGCCAAGTCCAGATTGGGATTCGATCCAGGCTGATAGGTTCCAATCTGAATGTAGTCGAAATTTTCCTCGTATACGCCCAAGAGGGATCGCAACTTGTTTGCCACGGCCCAATGGTCCTTGGAAACAATGTCAAACATCACCCGGCTGGCACTGGTCACGATATCAATGGCTGGAAAATGCCCTTTTGCTGCCAGAGACCGTGAAAGATTGATGTGTCCATCAAGAATTGACCGTGCGGCATCAGGGATGGGATCGTTGAAATCGTCACCATCCACCAAAACGGTGTACAGCCCACTGATACTTCCGGAACCTTCCGGCATTGGGCCGCAACGCTCAAGAAGGCGCGGAAGAAGTGAAAACGTCGAAGGTGGATACCCCTTGGTTGTCGGTGGCTCACCCACGGCAAGTCCAATCTCTCGTTGTGCCATCGCCACTCGGGTCAGGGAATCCATCATCAGGAGAACCCGTTTGCCCTTGGCGGCAAAATGCTCGGCTATTGCGGTCGTAAGCCTTGCCCCACGAAGCCGCATCAACGGCGATTGATCCCCGGTTACAACAACCACAACCGACCGGGCCAGACCTTCGGGTCCCAAGTCGCGTTCAAGAAATTCACGAACCTCTCGGCCCCGCTCACCAATAAGGCCAATCACATTTATATCAGCGGAAGAACCACGGGCAATCATGCCCATCAAAACCGACTTTCCAACGCCGGATCCAGCCATGATGCCGATGCGCTGGCCCTCACCAAAGGTGAGCATGCTGTCCATGGCACGCACGCCAAGTGTCAACTGTCCGTCGATCCGTTTTCGCAACATCGGATTGGGTGCGTCGCGATCTAGCGGAACAATAGCGCTATCGGCGCCGTCGAGTGAGCCCAAGGTCCCCGTCAGAGGCTGCACCATCGGGTCAAGCACCCGCCCGATCAAATGATCTCCGACGGTAACCTGATCGAACCGGTGGATGGCTGCCACAGAACAACCAGGGGCAATTCCTCCCAAGCTGTTGTACGGCAGTATCAGGGAGCGATCTCCCCGGAATCCAACCACTTCACCCAGAACTTCGCCCTGATGGCCACCGATTGCGATGGACACAATGGTACCCAATTGTGCGCCTGGCAGAAATGCTTCGACGACCGTGCCAACGACGTCGCAAACTTTGCCACGGGGATCCCAATTGATATGGGAAAAAGACCGCGCGAGGTCACCACGGGAAAAGCGCCTCAGGCTGACTGAAGATTTTGCAGAGTCTTCCACGGTCAGCTCGCTTTCTCGTCTTTGGCAAACAATGTCACATCAGCCTGGCTCAGAAGATTCTTCACCATTTTTTTGGCTTGAACATCAACGACGCTCAATTGCGATTCAAGACGAAATTCCCAAGCTGGAACTTGTGCGTCCTTGACCAGATGATCATCCAGATCCTTTATGCCTGATTTTGCTAAGGCATCAGCCGTCTCGGGATTCAAACGAATCTTGAACTGGTCACCCTTGACTGTTTCTGAAACTGCCTTGCGCATGATCGACGCGAAGGAATCCGGGCGAATCTCAAACTCACGCTCGAGCAACGCCTCGCCCATGGCCTGACAAAGATCAAAAAAGTTCTGTTGGACATTATCGAGGATCTGACCCTTCAACGACTCAAACTCACGGATCAAGTCCCCGGCGCGCCCAAAAAACTGACTGGCGGTCTGGCGCGCACCCAATTCTCCTTTTTCCTCGCCACTCCGAAATCCTTCCTGATAACCGGTATCAAAGCCGGACTTTTGCCCCTCTATAACGGCCGCCTCTTTGGCCTCTGCGACGGCTTTCTGCATCTCCAGTTCCAGATCCTTGCGAACCTTCCATGCGTCGGCTGCTGCGGCCTCGACTGTGGAAGCTGTTTCCCCAGACCCACTCGTCTCCAGCGGAATGAAGGCACCAGAGGCTGTTTCTTCACGGTTGATGCGAAAAGACCCGCTCTCGCGTTGAAGAACAGATTCTGTCTCGACCAACGGGGCGTCCACCAACCCATCGTTTTCTGAAGAAGCCTTGACCGCAAACTTCCTCTGCAGGCGGGCGGCAACCTCACCACCGAAGATCATGGCCAATTCACGCCGACCCTCGTCGCTTAACTCGGTGGCATCATCACCACGACCAATCCTGCGGCGACGGCCCGTCGATGGCGATACAACTTGATTCCACTCGGGTGTGAAATCCACAGGCTTTATGATAATCCTGTCGCCATCCTGAGGCTTTAGCATCTGGTCAAATTTTGGATGTGAACGAACGGTCCTTTCCAAATCAGCAGCGGTATGTAGCCGGGCATGAATGATGGTTGCGTCTTCGTTGTCAAATGACGCGATTGGAGTCGGACAGATCTCCTCAAACGAATAATTGCCAATCGAGACATGACTCATAAGGCGGTCGTTGCCCTTGATGAAACGTCCGCTTCGTTTTTTACCATCGCGACTTAAAGTTGCCATACGATTCAACCTGCCTGGTTCGGACTAAGGATCATCCTGATCGCCTCAACCGTGCGCTTTGGGTCGTTCTTTGCGATGTATAGTATCTGTTCCTGCTGCGTCATCTTCTCGAATGGAACCTCTTCCTTCACGTGAAGGGACTGCACCATGTTCTGCTCAAGATCCGGCTTGTATTCTTCAATGAGAGCCGATTGATGCTTGCGCTCGTTATCGTATGTAAGCCACCGGAAGTAAGGCCGGACAATAAAAGCAAAGAACAGGATCAGAGAAAGGGCGACCGCAATTGAAATTGCAACGGTCGATAAATATTCACGTCTCTCCTGCGTCTCCATCGAGATCACCTGGCGTTGTGTATTATCAAGCTGGAACATCATGTTATGAACCTGAACTTCGTCGCGGCCATCTTTGAATCCCATGGCACGTTTCACAAGTTCTTCTATTTTCTTCATTTCTTCATCAGACCGCGGCTCGAATGCCACCTTGGCACCGTCTCCCAGTCCTTCTTGCTTCCCATCAACAAGAACGGCTGCCGTCAAACGACGTAAGGTTCCAACGGGAAGAAGCTTTTTACTAACAGTTTTGGACACTTCAAAATTGACGAGTTCCGAATCGCGCTTGTTGGACGAAGAATTTCCGGATGCGGACGGAGTTTCCTGCTCTCCAGGAACATTGGACTTGCTGCCAGGAATACCGGTCGGATTCAACCCGCTGCCCTGCATTGCCTCGCCCGACGTGTTTCTCGAGACGACTGCTGTCTTGTCAGGATCGACATCCGAAGTGGTCTGCTCTTCCTGCGTAAAATCGACAGTTGCATCAACTTTTGCATCAACATGCTCGTGTCCAACAATCTTGCCGACGATCGATCTGATCTTCTCCTCGAGTTCCTTTTCCACGGTCTGCTTGTAACTTAGCATTTCCTTGGTCATCTTCGAGGCGAAGTCCTCAGACTCGATCTTAGTGAGCAACTTGCCCTCTTGATCAATGATCGAAATATTATTTGGTTTAAGCCCCTCAACTGCCCTCGAGACAAGATGCTGAATGCCGCGAATTTGCTTTTCGTCGATCACAAAGCCGCGTTTTGTCTTGATGTAGACCGACGAGGTTGGCTCCTTCTGCTCTTGAACGAAGACCGTTTGCTTTGGCAGAACGATATGGACCCTGGCGGCATTGATCCCATCAATGGACATGATGGTCCGGGAAAGCTCGCCCTGAATGGCCCTCAACCGGTTGATCTGCTGCTCAAATTCCGTTCTGGCGAACTCTTGCTTGTCAAACTTCTCCCAACCGACAACGCCGTGGGCAGGCAGCCCTTCCTGGGAAAGTTGCAGGCGCAACGAAAGAACCCGTTCCTTGGGAACCTTCACCCCTTTTGAATCCACCACGAAGTCATTCACTCCGTTGCGCTTGAAATACTCCACGATGGCTTGTGAATCTTCAGAACTCAAATCCACGAAGACGTATTCATAGGGGTCTTCGCGGCCGCTAATAAGAAGCCCCGCCATGCCAGCCAGAAGGCATGCGACAACCGCCCCAATGGTTAACTTTCGGGACACAGATTGCACATTCCAGAATGCGCTGATCTGCGTCCAAACTTTCAAAATAAATTCACGAAGGTTGTTCACATCTCACTCCGTCAGACAGGCATCCGCATGACTTCCTGGTACGCTTCAAGGGCACGATTCCGAACCTGAACCATCAAATTAAAAGTCAATTCAGCCGTCGATGCGGCAAGCATTGTCTCATGCAGGTTTTCTGACTTGCCAGTCACAATACCGGTTGCCATCTTGTCTGCCGTCTTTGCGTTTTCGTTAACCTCAGACACCCGCGCCTGAAGTTGGTCGAAAAAAGTCATCTTTCCTGTTGCCGGGGCGCTCTCGGGTTGAACCGGAAGTCCTGACACACCAGTCGCACTATCGCGGCGGATCTCATTGAACTTTGCAAAGAGATCTTCAGCTGATTTCGCTGAAATAGACATTTGTGAGCTCATATCAAACCTCCTTCAAGTCAGATCAGCGGCCAATCTCAAGTGCTTTCATCGCCATTTGCTTGGTCTCGTTGAGAGCTGTTGCATTAGCCTCGTATGCACGCGTTGCCGAGATCATGTTCACCATTTCTGTCATGACCTGGATATTTGGAAGCTCGACGTATCCATCAACATCAGCATCTGGATGAGATGGATCCAACATCCGGCGTGGCGCGCCTTGATCCTGATGGATTCCGGACACCTGAACTTTCGAAAGTTTTGTGTCGTGGGTTCCGTCTAGATAATCCTGAAACTGATTTCCGGTGGGCAGGGCCGAAAAAATAACGTCCCGACGCCGATAGGCGCCACCCTCTGGCGTCCGGGTTGTCTGTGCGTTGGCAAGGTTCGTACTGAGGACGTTCATGCGCAAACGCTGGGCAGACAGGGCAGAGGAACTGATCGCCATTGACTTGAAGGTGCTCATGATCAACGCCCTCCGCTGATGGCATAACGAAGCATGCCAAGTTTTCGGTTCAGAGTCTCAACACTAGCGCGATACAAAATCTGGTTCTCTGAGAACTGTGCCATTTCCGTGTCTATATCTACTGTGTTTCCATCGTTGGCCACTGACTCACTCGGACGAACGAAAACATCGGGGCGAATTGAACCGTCGGCTTGGGTGAAAGAATTCTGCAGATGCTTCGGGCTATTCGTCTTGACCGGCAGGATCTCGCCACCACCAGACACGTCTTGGAGCTGCTTCTCGAAATCATAGCCAAGGGCGCGGTATCCAGGGGTCTCAGCGTTTGCAATATTACTGGTGATCACCTGGCTGCGACGCATCCGGTGGCTCAGGGCAGACATCTGCACCCGGTCATTGAAATTGAATAAGCTGTTGACTGCCTGGCTCAACTCGCCCTCCCCGTCAGCGGCGCAATGACGTCGATGCCTTCCGCTGAAAACTCGTTAATCTTGTTTCGTAAGGTTCTAAGGCTGATTGCAAGGGTCTTTGCTGCGTGTGTCCGGTTACCCTGATGGTGTTCCAATGTACGCAGGATAAACTGCGTTTCCACCTGCTGTAGTGTGCGACCGACTGGCAGGGCATCGATCCATGCCAAATCTTCACGAGCCTGTCGTCCACCAACACCCTCGAATCCAAGATCGGCGGCCTCAAGGATGTCTGACGTACAACCGACGACAGCACGTTTGATGACATTCTGAAGCTCGCGCACATTCCCCGGCCATGAGTAGGCGCGAAGAGCCTTCTTGGCATCGTCGGAGATCCGTAGCTGGGTGCGCCCCGCGCCAATCGACTCTTTTTCAGCGAAGTAAAGGGCCAGTGCGTCAATATCGGCTGGGCGTTGACGCAGTGCGGGCACCTCAATATGGAGAACATAAAGCCGGTAGTAGAGATCCTGACGGAATTCACCTTTGGCAACCATTGCCATCGGATCGACGTTCGATGTGGCGATGATTCGTCCATTGAGCGAGACATCAGAATTCCCACCAAGGCGGCGAACCTTTCTCTCCTCGATGACACGAAGCAATTTTGCCTGGTTTCCACCATCGATGTTCGTGACCTCATCTAGAAGAAGGGTTCCGTTGTTGGCACTCTCCAGAAGGCCAATCCGGTCCGCCACTGCACCAGTGAAAGCTCCCTTTTCAAAACCAAAGAGTTCACTCTCAAACATTGCTGACGGGATTGCAGAAGAGTTCACTGCAACAAATGGACCAGACGAAAACACCGACCGGGCATGAATGTACCGGGCAATTGTTTCCTTGCCGCTGCCCGATTCACCAGTGATGAGGACCGGCAGATTTACCGCAGCAATTTGATCTGCAATTTCCTTTATCCGGCGCATGACGGGATCAGCCACCAGCCAACCGCCGTCGCAGACAACTGGATCCAAGGCAGGGGGATTCGCCTGCTTGGCCTTTGCGTAATCAACATACCCTGCCGAAGTTACCGGTTGAGCAGAAACATTGGACGTAGTTGAACCGAATTGATCTCTGCGAAAGGCCGCGTTGTTCATCGAATCTCTCCGTTCGAGGATATGTCTTGCCCGCCAAACATCTAAAAAACTATTTCTTCTGAATCTGGGTGAGCCTTTCGGTCGCCAAATTCGCGTAGAACAAATTGTTGCCATCCGCTTTTGCTTTTTCCAGCGCGGCCACTGCCTCATCTTTTCGCCCAGCCCGATAAAGAAGGAGGCCCGCCTTGTAGAGTGTTTCAGCGCGGCCTTCCCAGTTTTCACTCTCTGAAGCAACGAGCCCAAACGTTCGACCCGCCTCGAGGTATTCGTTGTCTTTCCGGTATTCCTCGGCCAACAAGAGGAGTTGATCCATCCATGCCTTGCGCGCTTCTTTGTCGTCTCCGAATTGCGCTGGTTTCATGTCACGAAGAAGACCAAGGGCCTCACGACGTTCCTTGTCCATTCCAAGCGCTGCAAAACGAGCGGCGAGATTTGAGATTAATTTTGCCGATGCTGCAGACGGAGAAAATTCGTTCTTCAGGTCTGCCCCAGATCCACCGGCTGATGTCGACTGCCTGGCTGCATGGTGATCCTTCCAGGAAGACAAGATCAATTTCGGAGGGGTCCTCAATTTAGCCCCTGAGCTCAGCGATGCCTCAATGGGCTGGCGAAATGCAGCATATAATTGTTCACGTTCTGATGGCTTCAGGCCGGCAAGGGTTGCCGCCATACCACGATCTGCGTCGACCATCGCCCTTTGGAAAGGCGATATTTTTGTTTGACCAGCCTTCATCCGGGTCAAAAGATCGGTGGCCTCTGAGGCCGTCTGGGACAACCAGAATTGCGCCTTGAAACGGTCGATCCCAGAGCCTTCCGCAGCAGCCGTTTGATAGAACGCCACAGCAGGTTGGGGCTGTCCGATACTGCGGTAGGATTCTCCCAGTGCCCATGCAGTTTTCGGATTTTTTCGCACGGACTGCAAAGGTTTTGGGAGCAACTCAAAGGTTTGAACGACATCAACGTGACGGCCATCCATTGAGAGCTTTTGAATCATCTGATCGATTCTCGTCCGCAAGCGGACAAGCAGCTCACTCCTCATCGGGTCAAACGCCGCGGTCTTGTAATCGCGAAAGTAATTCGCTGCAAAATTTCCGGTATCCGCATTCCATTCGCGGCGTGGATCAAGCCTTGCGGCGAGCAGCATTGAGGCTGTTAGAAATCTGGTGCGCGGGTGGGTGAGTTTGGAGAAAGTGGATTCAAGCTCCCTGGCATCCATTTCATCCAACGCCGGAATGGCGATGGCAGTTTTAGCGTCTTCGCCCTGAACCGGCGAATTCGACGGCAATCCACGCCAATAGGCGGTGCGCAAAACCTTCCCCGCCCGATAGTCGGGTGTGGTTGAGGCAACGTCGAGGGCCGACAAGGCCGGAGACACCTTGGTAAGGATGTCGGATTCGCCTGCAGCCATCGCCTCGATGGCCTGCAGGTCGATTAATCGGAGCAAGGCCAGACTGTGCTCGGGTGTGCCGGGAAATCTTTTGGCGATGGCGTCGTAGTAGCCACCAGCAAGAGAGAGATTCCCCTGGCCTAAATGAATTTCTGCCATCCTCCAAAGGTTTCCTGCGTCACGCTCAATGGCGAGGGGATCGTGAAACAATAATTGCTGATAGACGAACATGGCACGCAATTCCTGCCCGTCGGCATACAGTGCCGCCGCAAGGTCAGAAAGTCCCCGAGTCGAGGCCATGCTGCGCTGGCAAAGGTCTAACGGGATTTCTTCCGCATATTTTGGTTTTGCGGGGAGATTGTCGAGACGGTAAACGGGATCCGCCAATCCGCTCCACGAAGGGGCCAAGCCTGGCTTGGCCTGCTTCAACTGGGCACAGAGGTCTGCCGCGTTTTCGAATTTCTTTGGTGCCGTCTGGAATATCCTTCGCTGCGCAGCGTGATCCGTTGTTGCTGGAGTCGCAGGGAGATTGGCAATTCCGGTTGGTCCAGCAGGTGTCCTTGCCTGAGCCACGGGCGCCGTCACCGTCGTTGGAAGTGCCTCTGCCGATCGGCCCGGTGTATAGCCACGCCTAAAAAGCTCAATGACGATTCGAAAAGGTTCATCGAAGTCATTTACGGTGGCCACGATGTCGCGCGACTTCAACTTGATCAGTACCTCGACACCATCTGATCCGCGGTCTTTCACAAGGACGCGTCGGACCATTTCTTCGTCGTAATGTTCCAGTGCCTGCAGTTCCGTCGAAGATGTCTTCAGAATCTCGATCTTCACAAGATTTTCGATTGCATCGTATTTGGCTGAATAGGGACGGGACTGGGGAAATGGCAGCACAATTTCAGCATATTCCGCGGCAATCCCCGACTCGCCTGCAAAGGCCAGGCAAATGACGCCGGTCGCAATGGCGACCGATTCCCGAATACTTCTCAATGTCCATGGCCAATGGAAGGACATCATGGGACCTCTCACGTTTCACGCAGTTTTGATTTTTAGAATTCAGGAGAAGACTGAGCAAGGTGCGTGCCAACTTTAAGTCGAGGGGTAACTACCCCGGAAGGAGGCAGATTTTTCATCCGAAAGTTTCTGACGGACAAAATTCTGCATGGTCAAAAATGACCCGGGGAAAGTTCTGCCTCTGCCAAAGATCCGCCGCGAAAGGCCGGTTTGACGTCAACCCCATGACGCATTCGCCAAAGTTCTGGCTGCTACAAGGCTCCGGCTAAATATTTTTTATAGAATCCCCTAAAGGGATGGCAAAAAAAGACGATAGACCTAAAGGTAGTGCGGAATTTCACTGGGCAAGCTTGGAATTTCAAAGGGTAATATGTCTCAGTTACGCATCAGGTCAAAACGCATTGAAACCCGTAGGTTCCGGGTTTCTGGCCGCGCCATTGGACGCCTTGTGTCAATTACCGGTGACCGGTTGATTTCGGTCCGACCTACCGATGTTTCCCGGCGTGGACTCGGCTTTATCGCAAAAGAACCACTGCCCCACGGTGGCCAATATTGGTTGGAGATCGACGAGGCCCGCCTTCGGGTCGAGGTCACCCACTGCCAGTCACACCTTGGCATCGAAAGCATGTACCAATGTGGATTATTCACCCGTGATCCCGACATCGATCTGGAACAGGTCTTTGCACGATTGGGTTTATTAGAGGAAACCCTTCATGCAGAAGGTTTTTGAATCGCAGCCATCACCCGTGCAACAGACGGCTTACCCTTTCGAATAACGGGAAAGCCGGCGGCGTTGGTTTCAAGTTTTCCAATATCCCAATCGCTGCAAATGATAATGTCCTTAACGCCAGCTTCACGGGCCTTGCTTGCCAGGGTAACGCCGTCCATCGTGCCACTTTCGAAATGGTAATCCACGACAAGTATCGGGGCCCTGGACAAAATCTGATCGTTTCCTGCAAGCCTTGCAAGCAGTTCGTCTGGACCTGAAAAAACAATCACATCGGCTTCACTTGACTCGCGCTCCCACATGTCACGGACAAACGGACTGTCATCAACGACCACAATCAGTCGACGGACCGTATGGCTTCCGGACAGACCATTCTGACGACCTGCGCGCAAAACCACAGCGAGGTCGGGCAAACCGCGCTCCACTGGAATCAACACTTCCATTTCAAGCACGGAATTTTCAGGATCATACTGGTGACGGACCATACCACCCATTGATTCAGCGAGGCGCCGGATGATGACTAAACCCAGTCCGCGCTTGCGGCCGTTTGGACCAAATCCAGCCAGGCTATCCCTGACCCTTTTGTTTCCGAGGACAACAAAATTTTCTTCTGCAAACGCGGTCACCTTGTTGCCGACGGCGATCAGGCAGGCCGGAACAGTGCCGTCGCCTTGCTGCATTTCGATCTCGCGGGTTCGAATGGTGATTGTCGAATCGCGCGGCGCTGATGATGCTGCGTTGTCCAGCAAGTTGTCGACGATTCGGCGCATTGCAAGCGGATCACCAGACATTCGCAAGTGATGTGCCCAAGACATTTTGATTTTCAGGCCCCGGCCCTCAAAAGTCGGGAGCAGTTGCGAAAGGGATGCTTCCGTGAGGTCTACAATAGAAAAACTTTTTGATGTCAGGTGTGTTTTTCTGTCAAAGGATTCATCAAGCGCTGCCAACTCCACTAAAAAGCCATCCAGATAAGCTGCATTTTCAGGGTCGTTGAGTTTCACGACACGACGTAGATCGTGCACGACCATTCTGGCCTGCTGCGCCATCGCAGATTTCGCAAGATGTGTGGCCGAGAGGTCCATCGCCATTTTTTTCATTCGGCGATCGCGGAGCCGCGATCTGCGCATGGTCTCAAACAGGACCGGGATTGCCGTGGCGATCAAAATCGAACTCGCGGGAGGCATCACGGAATTTGAAAGTATCAGCGCAAAAACCATCAAAACAACGACCCAGACGAGACTCAGCGCCATGGCCACGGCCAGGCTCGGGGCCATCGCAAGGCACAGGGCAATTGTGGCAGAGATTGCCAGAGCAGGGATCGACCACAAGGACACGGGGGTTGGCAGGGTTCCATTGATGGCAGCATTGGCAATTGTCGCTATTTGCGCCACCGCTCCTGAGTTGGAGGCTCCGATCACCACCAGTTCTGGAGGGTCGCGTAAATGTTTTTCACTTAGGAGTGCATCAAGAGGCTCCGTTGCCAGCAGAGAAATTTTCATATCTCCGACTTCTGAGGTTACAAACCGTTGTGGTAGTTGGGGCATCAAAACAAAGCCATCGTCGGACCGAACCTGCCTGTTGGCGATTTCAATTTTGCCCCCACGAATCGACACTCCCCAGAAAAAGCCTCGCGGCGCAAGTGCAAGGTTCGCCACAAGGCGGTCTTCGCGCCATCTGGCGACTGGCAGAAAGGAATTTCTGGTCCGGGCCATTGTGCCAATCGGGTCAATCAGACCAACGCCGGCAATGACATCGGCAAATTCGGCGGCAGGCCCGGCGAAAACCTGGTCGGAAATATCAGGTATTTTTTGAAGGTCCAGAAGGGATGTCGGTGCTTGCGCTGCGGAGGCCGTCTTTCTCGTGTCGGAAGCATCCAGGACAAACCTCTCTACCGGCATCCCGAACAGCATCGGATCTGCCGGTGACATACCGGGTCGAGGGGTCACCAACTGTAAGGGTGCGTATACCTGCAGCCCTTTTGCCGCGGCATCACGAAAGGCATCGAGATAACCAGGTTGCGCAGCATTGACGCTGGAAAAAACTTCTTCTTCTGGAATCAGAATTTGTTTCACACCGCTGGCGCCCAGGCTTTGAAATATCCCTCGCCAATCTTCTGGGGAGGGGGACAGTCTGCCCGTTCGCATTCGCCATGATTCGTCCCAAACAAAAACACGCAACTTTGGATTTAGTTGGCTCGATCCCTGACTCGCATCTGGTTTCGTCCCGAACTTAGCAGCAACGCCTTCAAAGTCGAGACCGCCCCAAGACAGGGTGACCCAAGACGCACTGCTCCATGCGAGCGCAGTGATCGCGATCGAGGCCATGGAAATCCTGTTGGTCCAGAAATGGTGCTTCACCAGATTTTTACCGCCTTCAGGGTGCTGTTAAAGCATCCTTCGGACCATCAACAGCCATCTGAAGCCACTTTGAGCTTCAGCAAACCTGTCAGGGTTGGCGAATGTATAGAAATTCGTGATAATCATGTTCCATTCAGGAAGGTTGGCGCATGAACAAGTCCATCGAAATTCAGAGACTTAAATTTGGCTACACGCGAGCAGACGATGTCATCGACATCGATGAACTGTCGGTGTCATCCGGGGAACGGATTTTTCTTCACGGGCCTTCAGGGTGCGGGAAGACAACGCTGCTTGGATTACTTTCAGGAATCCTTGCGTCAACTCCTGGCAGCATCAAAATCCTTGACCAGGATCTGGGGGCAATGACTCCAGCGGAACGCGACCGGTTTCGTGGAGATCATTTTGGCTACGTGTTCCAGATGTTCAATCTGATTCCCTATTTGAACGTCATGGACAACATCACGCTTCCCCTGCGATTTAGTCGATCCCGCCTCAGCAAGGCATCAGGAACTCCTGAATCGGAAGCCCTGCATCTGGCACAGGCACTGGGAATCGGTAATCTGATGAATCGGCAGGTGCCGGAACTCAGCGTTGGCCAGCAACAAAGGGTGGCCGCAGCGCGGGCCTTGATCGGCAAGCCAGAGATTTTGATCTGCGACGAACCAACATCCGCCCTTGACCATCTGCATCGTGACCGGTTTCTTGATCTATTGATTGATGTCGCAGGCACGGCCAAGACCACGTTGATTTTTGTGAGCCACGACCGGAGTCTTGCCAGGCGATTTGAGCGCAGCATTGACTTGGCTGCATTGAACCGGAAATTTCGCGCTTCCACTGGCGATGACTGAGGAGAAATAAGTTGCGGACCATCATTCACCTTGCCCTGCGTTCTATCATGAATCGACGCGTTACCAGCGCCTTGACCATCCTCGCCATTGCCTTGAGCATGTCGCTGCTGTTGATTGTTGAGCGTTTGCGAACGGGCGCCAGAGAGGGTTTCACCGGAGTCATCAGCCAAACGGACATCATTGCCGGGGCTCGCAGCAGTCCGATCCAACTTTTATTGAGCAGTGTTTTTCAGATCGGCAGTGCGTCGAACAATGTCACGCCAGAAACGTGGGAACATTTCCGCAATCATCCCGCCGTGGCTTGGACCATTCCAATTGCCATGGGTGACAGCCACAAAGGCTTCAGGGTTGTTGCCACCAACGGAGATTTTTTTGCGCACTATCATTATCAACGCGACCATCGCCTGGAATTTTCTTCGGGAAAAGCATTGCCCGACGACCACAGCGTTGTAGTCGGCGCGCGCGTCGCGAGGGAGCTTGGTTACACCGCGGGGACAAAAATTATTTTGGCGCACGGCCTGGCCGCTGAATCATTCGTCAAACATGAAAATCATCCATTTTTCGTCAGCGGAATTCTAAAGGCAACCGGGACACCATTTGACCGGAGTCTTTTTATTTCGCTGCCGGCGATGGCGCAGATGCACGGCGCTGACGGCGGAGGTGGCGGCGGCGCGGTGGGTGAACATCAGCACAGTCTCGATGAGCA
>Ga0209190_1000826_pt1 | contig 22228 bp, 13 predicted proteins | sample M_140205_XF_Meta_FD_187315 | JGI IMG/M metagenome (GOLD analysis project Ga0209190, IMG submission 187315) | Freshwater microbial communities from Lake Montjoie, Canada to study carbon cycling - M_140205_XF_MetaG (SPAdes) (version 2) | ecosystem: Environmental > Aquatic > Freshwater > Lake... | reverse complement strand
GCGGAGACCTCTTCGGCCCTCAGCGAGTAGATATCCGGCAGCTTCGCGACCAAACCCGCGCTGACCAACTGGTCGACCGCCGCCTCGCCCAGCCCCTCGATGTCCATCGCGCCGCGCGCGGCGAAATGCTCCAGCCGGCGACGGATCTGTGCGGGGCAATCGGGATTGATGCAGCGCACCGCAGTGAGATCCGGATCGCGCGCCACTTTGCTCTGGCAGGATGGGCACTTCTCCGGCATGTGGAACTTTTTTTCCCGTCCGTTGCGCGCCTTTGTGTCGACGCCGACGACAGCAGGAATAACTTCGCCCGCCTTCTCGACGAAAACATAGTCGCCGATGCGGATGTCCTTGCGAGCGATCTCCTCCTCGTTGTGCAGTGTGGCGCGGGCCACGCGGCTTCCTGCGATCTGCACCGGCTCGAGTTCGGCCACCGGGGTGAGCGCGCCGGTCCGCCCGACCTGCACGGTGATGTCGTTGAGGCGGGTGCGCGCCCGCTCGGGTTCGTATTTGTAGGCCATGGCCCAGCGCGGCGCCTTGGAGGTGCTTCCGGTCTGCTCGCGTCGCCGGAACTCGTCGAGCTTGATGACCGCACCATCGGTCTCGAAGGCGAAGTCGTGCCGGATTTTTTCCAGGACAGCCACCGCCTCGCGCACGCCATCGGCAGAGTCTGCTTCCCAGAATTTCGGAACGCCCGGCAGGCCGACTTCCTTGAACCACCGCAGGAGTTCGGCCTGGGTGGGCGGAACCACGCCGCCTTCAACTGCCCCAATCCCGTAGAAGACGGCGCTCAGCCCTCGGTGGGCCACGATCGATGCATCGAGCAGCTTGAGAGATCCGGCGGCGGCATTGCGTGGATTGGCGAAGAGCGCTTCGCCTTCCTTCTCCCGCTCGGTGTTGAGCGCGGCGAATTTTTTCTTCGGCAGATAAACTTCGCCGCGGATCTCGAGCAGCGCAGGCGCTTTTCCCTCCAGGCGCAGCGGAACCTGGCGGATGGTGCGGATGTTTTGCGTGACATCGTCCCCCGTCCTGCCGTCGCCGCGCGTGGCGGCGAGATCGAGCAGTCCGTCGCGATAAGTCAGCGAAAGCGCAACCCCGTCGACCTTCGGCTCGATGGTCCAACGCAGCTTGATGCCGGGTAGTAATTTTTCCACGCGCGCAAGAAAAGCGTCGGCCTCCTCCAACGAGTAAGTGTTGTCGAGGCTTTGCATCGGCACGCGGTGGCGGACCTGGGCGAAGCCTTCAAGGGGTTTGCCCGCCACGCGGCGCGTCGGCGAGTCCGCGGATTGCAATTCCGGGTGCACTTCTTCCAGGTTGCGCAACTCGCGGAGCAAGGCGTCATATTCCCGGTCGGAAATGGCCGGTGAGGCCTCCTCGTAATAGAGCCGGTCGTGGCGCGTGATTTCGCGCCGCAGTTCACGGACGCGGGACAAGGAGGACGAGGAGGGCATGGGTCGGGAGGGTAAATAATGCCCCGGTCGATGCCCCGAGGAAATCCGCAATCCAGTCATAAATATCCCCGCCGGAGCGCCCCGGCGTGAAAAGTTGGCTCGCTTCGTCCGTGGCCCCGAAGAGGCCGAGCAGGATAATGGCAGCGATGATCCGGGTTGCGGTTCCGCCGGGCCAACTGACGCGCAGGGCGCTGGCCGCGAGCCAACCGCCCACCATGAACGCGGCAAAATGGTTGAATTTGTCGGAGGCGATGAAGGCGGCCGATGGCAACTGCTGCGGACTAAGCGAGGAGAGCCAAAGGATGGTTGCTGCCCAGGCAAGGAGGGCGCACCACAAGATTGAAGCCAGAAGATATCGCGGCACGCGCACACAAAACACGGACGACCGACCGCGGGCAAGCCCCATGCTGGCGAGAATTTGCGATCAAGCCATTCTCCGCCCTGAGTGTTCAGGCTATGAACATCATACCGTAAGGTTGGCACGACATCTGCTGCTCTCTCATCATCCGCTCATCGCGGGTGAGGATAAGGAGAGCAGATCTCCGCAGCCTGGTCGGTTCAATGCATGGCGGGTCCGGGGGGAACCTCTTGCTGAAACCGGCCAGGCTGTTCTGCTTTCAAGCTTCGCTCAAAGATCAGGCCATTGCGGCAGGTGCTCTGCGAGCGGTTCGCGAAAAATTTCCACTTTCGCCCCGAGCCCCACGCAGTTGAAGAGAGCGACGACGTCCTTCGAGCGCATACGGATGCAACCGTAACTCACCGGCTGCCCGATGTTGCACTCCTCCGGCGTGCCATGGATGTAAATGTTGCGGGAGAAGCTGTTGCGGTTGCGCCCTTCCATCCCTTGCAGCCAAAGAATTCGCGTCACGATCGGATCGCGTCCGGGGGCGTTTATAGGCAGAATCTCACCGGTGAAACGGCGCGACTTCAAGACGGCTCCCTGCGGCAGACCATCGCCGATTTTCTTGGCCACCCGATGCCGCCCCAAGGGCGTGCCGTAGCTTCCCTCGCGCGAACTCAGACCGAACTTCGATGTGGAGATCGTGTAGATCGCAATGGGTTGGCCTTCGTCCGTCACGACCATCTTTTGATCGGCCACGCTGATGTGCATGACGTGTCGGTTGTCGTATTGGCTGCAAGAGCTCAGGACTAGCGGCAGTGCCGCAAGAAGCAGAAGGGCTTTCCGTCTCATCCGGCGCAACTTAGCACGCCATACGATCAGGCAAAGAGCCAATCGGTTGGGGCATGGTGCCGGCTACCGCTCCGTCTCGCGGCAGAATTTTTTGAAAAACCTTTCCGCCCCCTTAGCAAAGTTTGGCCAGAGTGTATCTGCAAACAATTCATGGCTAACAATTGATATTGATAACAATCCCCCGGAAAAATGTCCCCGAAGATTTTTTGAACATCCGCCCCCCGCTGCGGTCAAAGTTATCGGTTTGGTTTGCGCCAAGAGCCGCCAGGCCGGTCAGTTTTCTTGTTTTCTGGCCGGACAACCTGGCGGCTCACTTTTTGTCTTGAGGCCCCGGCCAAGTTTTCTAGCTTGCACCCGCGCATGGCATTCACCCACCTCCCAGCGGCAACGGTTCTCTTGATTGAGGACGAACCCGTTCTGCTCATACTATCGATTCCCGACGTGGGCGGTCGCCTTCGCGTTTAGGAGATCCCATGGAACATTCCTGGCTTTTTATCATCGCGCTCGTGCTCTCGATACTGGCGGTGGCCGCCCGCCGCTACATCATGGGCATCCTCCGGCTGCGTATCGGGCTGGGCCGCGTGGCCCGGGAGGATCTCGCCGTACCGTTGATGCTCGACCTGCCGCGGGGTTTGCGGTCGGCAGAGCGCGATCTCAAGTCCATCGCCTCGAGGATACGCGGCCTTGAACGGGAGGCCTCGCAGGAACGGTTCGGGCTCACGGCCATCCTCGGCAGCATTTTCGAAGGGGTCTTCATTGTCGATCGCGGCATGCGCATCCGCCTCTCCAATCCCGGCCTCGACTCGATGTTCCAGCTGAAGGTGCCGCCGGTTGGACGGAGTGTGATGGAGGTTTTCCGCAGTCACGACCTGCACCGCTTGGTTGCACAGGGCGTCGCCGACGGGCAACCGCACCGCGGCGAGGTCTCGATCGAGGAGGGGATGACCCTCCACACCTTCGAGCTAAGTATCTCGCCGCTGGTTCTCGATGATGGCGAGACCGGCGCGGTGGTCGTGGTGCACAACATCACCAAAATCAAAACACTCGAGCGCGTCCGGCGCGAATTCGTGGCCAACGTCTCGCACGAATTGCGGACCCCGCTCACCATCATCAACGGCTATCTCGAAACATTGATCGAGGGCGGGCTCGATGACCGGGCGATGACCGAGAGCGCCTTGCGCGTCATGGCCAAGCACGGCGACCGACTCGGCCATCTCGTCGAGGATCTGCTGATCATTGCGCAAGCCGAGTCCCGCTCCGTGCCACTCGATCTGGAGCCCGTCGATCTGCGCGGCCTCCTGCGCCGCGTGATCGATCAGCTCGACGAGCCGATTCGCGCCCGGGGTGCGGAGGTGTGCATCGTGTCGGCCGAAGGGGATCTGGTACTCGAGGCCGACAGCCGCCGGCTCGAACAGGTTTTTCTCAACTTGCTGGAGAATGCGCTGAAATACGGCAACCGCCCCGGGCTGAAGGTCGAAGTTCATATCGAGCGCGCGGGGCCGAACCTGCAGGTGCGTGTCTCGGACAATGGTCCGGGCATCCCCTACGAGGACCAAGAACACATCTTCGAGCGCTTTTACCGGGTGCACAAACACCGCTCGCGCGAGAGCGGAGGCACCGGCCTCGGGCTTTCCATCGTTAAAAACGTGATCGAGGCGCACGGGGGGGATGTCCTCCTCGAGAGTGTTCCGGGCTCCGGTTCGACCTTCCAAGTCACCCTTCCTCTGGTGCAGCCCGAAAATCCGTCCCCGCTGCCGGATTAAAAAACCCCGCAACCCGCGCCGAGAGTCGGGGTTTGACTGGGGGTCATGAAAACCCTAACTACCCTCTCGCTGACCGCGCTGATGGCCGTGTCCGCGGTTGCCCAAAACGCCATCACCCCCCCCGCCCAAGGCGAGGGTTGGGACAAATCGCACCAGAAAAAGCACGGCCAGATGGGCGTGAATCTCCCGCCCGAAGAAATGCAGAGCCTCGCTGCAGCCAAAGAAAAAGCGAAAAACGATCCCACCGTGCGCTCGCTGCTAGAAGCCCGCAAGGCCATCGATACCCAACTGGAGAACGCCATGCGCGCCGCCATGCTGACCGCGGACCCCACGTTGGGACCCGTTCTGGACAAACTCAAACAGGCTCGCACTCGGGCCAAAGACGTGCGCGATCGCTTCGAATCCCTGACCCCGGAACAGAAAGAATCCCTCAAGGCCGCCCGTGAATCCGTCAAGAACGACCCCGCCGTGCAGGTTGCCCGCGAGAAAATTCGGGCCGCCCAAGGGCCCGAGGCCAAAAAGCAAGCCGCCTTGGAATTGCACCAAGCGGTCAAGGACGCCGTGCTCAAACAAAACCCGGAGTTGGCGCCCTTGTTGGATCGCTTGGGGCCTCCCCATCGCGGTTGCATGGGCTTCGCCCCCGATAATGGTGGAGGAGGCTCTTCGCCAGAAAATCCGATGGAAGAACCTGCTATGGAGTAACTTGGGATCTATTTGAACTTACGTGATCGCCGCCTCAGGGCGGCGATTTCGTTCTTGCCCTTCGGGATCGGTGCGCCTATTTTACATGTCTCTTATCGAGGTTATGGCCATGTTTGTTGTTTCCTCTTGGCTGCAGGCAATTCGTGCATCCGGTCGCCCCAAATCCGGCTGGCTCTTTTTTCTGCTCAGCTTGGCCGCAGGCCCGAAAGCCCTGCGCCACGCTGGCTCCTTGGCCCTCCTCGAGAAGCAACCGGATGGAAATCGTGCATCATTCGCCCGCTGCGCCGCTATGGCGCCGTATCCGGAACACACCTGCGGGATCCAACGCATGCGCGGTCGGCGCGCCCCGCAAAACAACAATACAAACTACATCACTGATCGTCTCTATGAATTCAAATCATTCCAACTCAGGGCAGCGTCGCCGTCGCGGCGGCCGCTCCAGCCATTCGTCCCGTCAACGCTCCGGCGACAACTTCCATGTGCACCGCGAACCACGCCAACCGGCTGGCCTGTGGGATAAAATCAAAGCCTTCTTCGGCATCACCCCGCAACCGCAACGATCCTCGTCCAGCGACCAACCGCCCCGCGAACCCCGCCAGTCCCGCACCCTGCGGGAAGAGGGGGTGGCTCCGGCCCAGCGCAAGCCGCGCGAGCGCCGGGAGTCCCGCCTGCCCGAGGACATCGAAGTCACCACACCCCGTCTTTACATCGGCAATCTTTCCTATGATGCAGGTGAAAGCGACTTGTTCGAACTCTTCTCCGGCGTCGGCACCGTGGCCAATGTGGAGATCATCACCAACAAGCATACCGAGAGGTCCAAGGGATTCGGCTTTGTCCAGATGAACAGCATCGTCGAAGCCAAGCGTGCGGTCGACGAACTGCACGACAAGGAATACATGGGTCGCAAACTCGTGGTCAGCGGGGCCAAACTCCCGTCCGACCGCGCGGTCGGCCGTGATCGCGACGACGAGCGTTCCGAGGAGCAGGTCGAGCCGTCCTCGCAGGCCTGAGGTGCCCGCAAAAATTAGCCGCGTCCGCTCCCTGCCCACAGCGGGGAGCGGACGTTTTCTTTGGCGGTGAAGACGGACCGCTCCATTTTGCGCCGTGCCGTCTTCGTGGTCGGACCGACCTCGGCGGGCAAGTCTTCCGTCGCCATTGCCCTCGCGCAAAAGTGCGGCGGGGAAATTGTCAACGCAGACGCATTCCAACTCTACCGCGAGCTTCCCGTGCTGGGCGCTCAACCATCCGCGACCGAACGCGCGGATGTGGTGCATCACCTCTTCGGCTGCTTGGCTTGCGCAGATGAGATGGATGCCGCGCGCTATGCCGGCATGGCGTTGCCGGTGGTCGCCGATGTCATCGGGCGCGGACGCATCCCTTTCGTCGTGGGTGGCAGTGGGCTCTATCTGCAGGCGCTGATGGCGGGCTTGCCCGAACTTCCGGCCATTGATCTCTCGCTCCGGGAGACAGTGAGAGCGATGCCGCTGCCCTTCATGGTGGAGCGGTTGCGCGAGTTGGATCCAGCGAGCGCCTTGTCGGTCGATGTGCAGAATCCGCGCCGCGTTGCGCGGCGGCTGGAATTGTGCCTGCAGACCGGCCGCCCGGCCTCCGCCATGCTGACCGAGTTGCCCGCTCCCGAGGGATTGCGCGGAGTGGTGCTGGTGCGCGAGCGCGCCGATCTCGCGGCCCGGATCGCCGACGCCGTCGCCTCGCGCCTCCGCGGCGGAGCTATCGACGAGGTTCGGGCCGCCCGCGCGACGGCCGGTCCCACCGCGAGGCAGATCCTCGGCTGGCGCGAGATCACCGCATTCCTCGACGGCGATAGCACGGAGGACAAATGTCGTGAAGACATCACACTCGCTACCCGGCGGTATGCCAAAAGGCAGTTGACGTGGTTTCGCGGCAGATCCACATTCGCGGCAGAGATCATCTCATCCGTGACACCCGAAACCTTGGACCGCATCGCCCGCCAGTTGGGCCTTTCATGATGAGTCTGTACCCAAGGGTTGCTCTCCTCTCTCGGTCCTCATTCCGCAGCCTTCAGCCCCTCGTGTTCCGCGCATGATCATCAGCGTTCCTGCTCCCACCGCCACGGAAAAAACCGTGCTTGTCGGTCTTGAGCGCCACGGTGTGAGCCGCTGGGATCTCGAGGATTCGCTGGCCGAGTTGCGGGAACTTGCCGCCACAGCCGGTGCCAAGGTTGTCGATACGATCACCCAGAAACTGGACCAACCCACCGCGCCCTACTACATCGGCAAAGGCAAGGCCGAGGAGCTAGCCTTGCGCTGCGCCGAACTCGGCGCCGGCTCCATCATCTTCGACGACGAGCTTTCCCCCGCGCAGGGCCGCAACCTCGAGGAAATCACCTCGCGCAAGATCCTCGACCGCACCCAGCTCATCCTCGACATTTTCGCGCGGCGCGCGCGCAGCCGCGAGGGCCGCCTCCAGATCGAACTTGCCCAGCTTCAGTATCTTCTCCCGCGCCTCACGCGCATGTGGACGCACCTCTCCCGTCAGACTGGCGGAATTGGCACGCGCGGCCCGGGTGAAACCCAGCTCGAGGTCGACCGCCGTCGCGTGCAGGAACGCATCGCCCGTCTGCTGCGCGAACTCGAGGAGGTGCGCAAGCACCGCACCATCCAGCGCGAGGGGCGCCAGCGTCACCAGTGGCCCGTCGTCGCCATCGTCGGCTACACCAACGCGGGAAAATCCTCGTTGCTCAACCGGCTGACCAACGCCGGCGTGCTCGCTGAGGACAAACTCTTCGCCACCTTAGATCCGACCACCCGGCAATTTGTCCTTCCGAATAAACTCAAGGTCCTCTTCACCGACACGGTGGGATTCATCCGCAAACTTCCCCACACCGTCATCGAGTCGTTCAAAGCGACCCTCGAGGAATTGAAGTCGGCCGATCTGCTCGTCCATGTTGTCGATGTCAGCCATCCGCAGTGGGAGGAGCAGATTGTCGCGACCAACGAGGTGATCAATGAAATCGAAGCCGGCGGAAAACACACCCTGATCGTCTTCAACAAGATCGACCTCGTGGCCAATCCCGAGGCGGTGGATGCGGCCTTACAACGCCATCCAGGCAGCGTGGCTATCTCGGTGCAAACCGGTGCCAATCTGCAGGAGTTTGTCGACGAATTGCAAAACCAGCTTTCCGCCTGGCGCCTTCGCCAGAAGTTCCGCGTCCCGCAGTCAGATAGCGCCGCGCTCGCCGAGTTGCACCGCGCGGGCCATGTGGTGGAAATCCGCTACGAGGGCGACGACGCCCTCGTCACCGCGCACATTCCTCCGGCGCTCGAGTCCAAGTTCGCCCGTTACGCGGTGTCGTAATTTTTTGAACAAAAGGAAACGAAGTTAACGAAGACAGTATTTTCTGGAAGTTTCCCCTTTGTTGCCTTCGTTACCTTCTGTTCAATTTCTTCCCATGAAATCCTTTCGTGAAGAATTATGGTTCGAAGTCCCGGGGCGCCGCGGCTTGCTCAACATCACGCCACAAATCGAAAAATGTCTGCGCGCCAGCGGGATCAGAGAAGGACTTTGCCTGGTCAACGCCATGCACATCACAGCCAGCGTGTTCATCAACGATGACGAGAGCGGGCTCCATGCCGATTTCGAAAAGTGGCTCGAGAAGCTCGCCCCGGAAAAACCGCACAGCCAATACAAGCACAACGGCGCCGAAGACAACGCCGACGCGCACCTCAAGCGCAGCATTATGGGCCGCGAGGTGGTTGTCGCCGTGACGGAAGGCCGGCTCGACTTCGGCCCGTGGGAGCAAATTTTTTACGGTGAGTTCGACGGCCTGCGCCGCAAGCGCGTGCTGGTCAAAATCATTGGCGGTTGAGCGCCGCGGCGAGTGTCATTTGAGGGGAAACGCCATTTGACAGATTGCCGGGTCGGTTTATGTTGTGCGGTTTCTCTGATTCCACCCTATTCCATTTCATGAAAACCACCTCTCTTCGCAAAACCTTCGGTCTTCTTCCTCTGGCTCTCTGCTTCTTGTCCAATGCCCTCGTGCCGCATTTTGCTGCGGCCCAATCGGCAGCGACCAGCACGTTCTCTTTCCAAGAAAAATACAAGGAAGTTCCCTCCATCGAGCCGGGCAAACCGGTTGCTAAGAAAACTCTGGGCAGCTTCAGGGCTGCGGGCTATCTGGAGATTCCACGAACTATATATATCGATGGCATTGGCGATGTTGTGACTTGGGTTACAGTCCGGGACCCCAATCACCCAATCTGGTGGCGCATGCGCGTGGGGGACTACACTGCGGAAGTCAATCTCGCGGACAGCCCAGACTACAGACCCAACGCCAAGGTCCTTAGCTATGATCTGCCTGATGGTGCCGTTCTGCGGATCGCGCTCGCGCGACGGGCTATGACGTGGTCCTTGTCTGCGGGCGACAGCATCAGGGAGATGCCGGAATTAGTCGAATCGACAAATCCGCCGGAACCTATCCCTGTGAGCATCATCATAGGCGATGAGAAAGGAGCACTCCAGGAAGATGCAGCGCCTTTGCTGCGCGGCAGCTTGAAATACTCCACCCAGAAGATTGCCGGCCAGACATTGCGTCTCGCGGAAGTGAATGTCGCAGGCAGCGCCGCGGGACTGGTCGTGCCTGCGGGCAAGATCAAACTCTGGTATGCTTATGATGCTGGTGGCGCCGAGGAGGATGCTCTGAAGCAGGCAGTCGCCTTGCTGAAAAAAGACCAACCAAATCTTGAGGTTACCTTGGAGAGAGTTCCTTTCGGACAGTTCAATGAAAAGGGAAGAATCTTTGACAAATGGAACGAGGAGGTTGCGGCCGGACGAGGTCCCGACATGTTCACCGCGCCGAACGACCACACCGGTGCCCAAGTGCGTCTCGGTCGCCTTGCACCGCTGGACAAGCTTTTGAAAGAAGAAGACGCGGCCAATTTCTTTCCTCCGGCCAGTTTCGAGGGCGCCAAGGTGGGCGGCAAGGTCTATGGCGTGCCGGGAATCGCCAAGGCTGTGGCGCTTTATTACAACAAGACCACCATCCCGAATCCGCCAGCCACGACCGCCCAGTTGCTGCTCATGCTCAGCAGTGGCAAAAAGATCGCCATCAACCAGACCGCTTACCACAGCTTCGGATTTCTCACGGGCGCCTTTGGCGGCACGTTGCTCAATGCGAACGGTGTCTGCGTTGCGAATCAAGGAGGCTTTGCCCCCGCGTTGCAGTTCTTGAAGGACTTGAAGGCGGCGGCAGGCGCAACTTTCGACACCACCGACGATAACGCCGTGTCCAACCAACTCTTCACCCAAGGCGCTGTCGATATGACGATCAACGGTCCGTGGAAGCTCGGCGATTTCAGGCAGGCGCTTGGTGACGCCAACCTGGGCGTGGTCAAGATGCCGTCCGGCCCCGGTGGTGCGGCCACTCCGCTGGCCGGCGTCGACTATTGGTATGTGAACCCGAACATCCCCGACAAGCAGAAGAAATTGGCTGTCGCCGTCGCCATGTACCTCTTCGGGCCGAAGGGCGCACAGATCTACAGCGACACGGCTCGCAGCCCGATGGTGACCCTCGGCGTGGAGCCTGCCAGCGAGCGTGTTCAGACCTTCGCCGATGCCGCGGCGGCGGGCTTCCCTCGCCCGCAGACCACGGAGTTCGGCAACTACTGGGGACCGTTTGGCACGGCGATCAACCAAGTTCTGGACGGTGGCGTCGACCCGGCGGTGGCGGTCAAGGCGGCAACGGACGCCATGAACGCCGCCAACGGGAAGTAGAGTTTAGGGCCAGCCGTGAGGAAGCGGCCCCCGGAGTCCGGCATTTCGAGCGGTTTGACCGCGTGTCTCGCATCGTCAGCTTGCCGCCCGAAGTCTGGTGTGTGAGTACTTTGCCATGAACCAAAAAGTCGCCACCATCTCCGTAGTCATCGCGGCTGTGGCTGTGGTTTTGGTTTTCCTTTTCCTGCCTTCGCCCCCGCCGCCCGCCGTGCCGCCCACCACGGTGACACCGGTTGGTCAAAGCGAAGCCCCCGCCCACCGGGCCAACTATTCGGCCGAACTCGGCTCGGCGATCACCGCAACTTCCTCCGGCTCTCCCGAGGTGGCATCCGCCCCCGCACTGCCCCCGGGAGCGACATGGGAGGACCGCCTCGACCAGCTCTTGACCACGGAAGCCGACAACGCGACCACGGTTCGCGGCTTGCTGTCATCTCTGCCCGGACTTCCACCCGACGCCCGGGAGGAATTTGTCGCCCATGCGGTGAACCTCTGCGAAGACGAGCAGTTCGGCTTGCTCGGGGAAATCTACTTGGACGCGCAGAATCCGCGGTCGGTGACTGAAATCATTTTCAACGACGTGCTCAATCGCCCCGACGAGATTAAATTGCCGTTGCTGGCCAAGACCTTGCGCAACGCCGCTCATCCCATGGCTGGTGAAGCCAGAGAAATCCTCGAAATGTATCTCGAATTAGAACCGGGTGTGATCCCGCCAAATGGCTGGGAGCAGGCGGTCGACACCTACCTCAAGCAGCAAGCGTCACCGTGAGTGGTGGCCGCTGCAGGGACCCCGCTTCACACCCTCAAAAGTCCTTCGCCTTGCGCTGCTTGGTTTCCTGCTTGGTCCGGAGCGCCCCGGCTTCCGCCTTCTCGCGGGCGTTGCGTTCGGCCGCCACCTGGCGGGCGAATATCGTGCTGAAGAGCACGATCACGACCAAGGTCGCGGCGAACAAGCCGCGCAGCATTAGCAGGCGGCGCGGATAGGGTCGCGTGCTGCTGCAGCTGGTGCAGTAGTTTTTGGTGGCTCGCAAGTAGCCGCACTTTTCGCACTTGGGCATGGGATGAGCAGCGATGTATGGCCCAGCAGCCTCATGCTGACAAGGAGCCTTTGCTTACTTTTCGGCGAGGAGCTCTTTTTTGGCCGCGGCCAATTGCGCCAACTGCGCCTTCCCGATCCTCGGGTAGGCAAGGTCCAGCGAGTGCAGCGCGTCGATGACCGCCGCGGCCACCACCGCGCGGGTGAACCACTTGTGATCGGCCGGGACGACATACCAGGGCGATTCTTCCGTGGCCGTGGCGCGGATCATCTCTTCGTAGGCCCGCTGGTAGTCGTCCCAGAACTTCCTCTCGTGCGAGTCGGCGGTGGAGAACTTCCAGTTTTTTTCCCGCTGGTCGATGCGCTCGAGAAAACGCTTTTTCTGCTCGTCCTTCGAGACGTGGAGGAAAAATTTACGCACCAGCACGCCGTTGCGGTTGAGGTAGCGCTCGAAAGATCGGATGTCCTGATGCCGCTCATCCCAGATGTTTTTGGTCAGGACTTTCTGCGGCAGCTTTTGTTTGCCGAGGATTTCCCGGTGCACGCGCACCACGAGAGTCTCCTCGTAGTAGCTGCGGTTGAAGATGCCGATGCGCCCGCGCTCCGGCACGCGCTTGCTGCAGCGCCACAGGTAGTCGTGGTCGAGTTCCTCGCTGGTCGGCGCCTTGAACGAATGCACCTCGCAGCCTTGGGGATTGATCCCCGACATGACGTGCTTGATCGCACCGTCTTTGCCCGCCGCGTCCATCGCCTGGAAAATGAGGAGCACAGCCCACTGGTCCTGCGCGTAGAGTTTGTCCTGCAGCTCCGCCAGAGCCTGCACTCCCACCGCCAGCGCTTTCTTCGCCTTGGGCTTGTCCTCGTCGTTGAAATCAAGCGTGTCGCCCGGATCGAAATCCTTGAGGCGAAATTTTTTCCCGTTCGTCACGCGGAAAGACCTTGAGAGTTTGCGGGCCGACTTGCTGATGGTGTTCTCTTTCATCGGGTGGTGCCTTGCTTGACGCGGATTGTGCTTCTCTCCCCGGCAGACGGCAACGGCAATCCCTGCTCAGAACGCGAGGGACACGCTGAGGCCGGCGACCAGGGCATTGCCGAGCGTCGAGCTTCCGCCCGGCTGGACGATGTATTGCAGGTCGGGCTGCACCGCGAACCATACCAAACACCTCAGCGTCATCGCGGAAGATATCTCACCGCGCCATGAGTTGCACCGCACGCAACCCCATCCACAAAAACAACAGCCCCACCAGCACGCTGCCCGCCGCATAAGCCGCCGCGACCCAGAGTTCGTTCCTCCGCAAAAGATACACCGTCTCCAAGCCGAAGGCCGAAAAAGTGGTGAATCCCCCCAGCACCCCCGTGAAGAGAAACAGCCGGGCCGTCGGGCCGATCATCTCGAACCGTTCGGCCACACCAGAAAGCACACCTATAGCCAGACAACCGAGCACATTGACCGCGAACGTGCTCCAAGGAAACCGTGCTCCCAGCGTGTGCTGCAGGATCCATCCTCCCAGCAGATAGCGGGCGACCGAACCGGCAAATCCGCCGAGGCCGACGAGAAAAAGTTGAGCCATGATAGTTATGATATGTTGCCGGGTTGTCTCTTGCTTTGGCCCGAAGATCGGTCCACAGGACTGGCCTCTTCTCGCACAAATGTGCCTATTCATCCAGCTTCGGAAGCCAATCCGACATTTTGCCCGGTCAACCCCGAGCCAAAACCGCCTCGATCGAACCTCGCATCGGCCATCTCAGCGGCGACCCAAAAAGCGCTGCCGCCGCAGAGTAAGATACCCTTATTCTCGCCGGGGAAGCTCCGCAAAGGTTGGGGTGAACCTGAAACCGTCGTTCAAAGTTAATGTTTCGACTGTAAAAACTTTCTCATAAGCACTTTACAAAATAATATTACCTCACGCTTGGGGCGACTCTGCCTGCGTCGAAGGATCATCGGCTTTCGACCTTGCAACCCCCAAGAGTAAACTGTCAGGGCTCTTTCTGAGGTGACCATGTTGGCCGCGCTTATGGCCATTGCATCAGTGCTTATGGCTGTTTCGGCGTAACAGAGTGCTTGAGTTTAGCAGGATGATATTTATAGTCTATGGGGAGTATACCCCATGCTTTACCTAACCCCTCAGACTAGGCGCTGGCGTTCATTCGTCTCGGCGCTTGACCAACTTCACGCCAACCGTGTCACACCTTGCCCTAGTCCTTCCTCTTTCTCCACCCCATCCCCTGCACCAACCAACCCCATGAAAACCACACACGTACCCCCCCGTCAAAAGCTCCACGCGCGCCTCGCGTTTGCCTTGCTGCTCGGTGTCATAATGCTCGCCGGCACCACGCAGCATGCCTCGGCGGCGCTCTCCAACACGCTTACTTGGACCGGCGGGACCAGCACGAATGCCGCGGTCTCCACCAACTACTCGGTGTCGCCCGCCTTTGGAGGAGCCAACGTGTTCAACATGAGCAACTCGATCTACTTGTACGTTTACACCAACACGGCCAGCTACCAGGTGGGTACGGCGACTTTCACCTACGGAAACTCCAACATTGGTGGTCTCGGCTTTCAGTTTCTGGGCTACGACAATGTGGTGGTGACTAACCTAGGCGGTTTCCGACTGGACACCTCCGGAGTTGTCGCGAGTAACGCCTCGGGCACCGGCACTGTCTACATTTACAACAACGCCAACTCCAACAACCAGCTTACGGGCAACGCCCTCTTCGGCGGTAACATGTCAGTTTTTCTCGGGGCCTTGGCCAACCACTCCTCCACCGCAAGAACTCTCAGCAACAACCTGAACAGTTTCGCGCTGTCGAACTTGGTTGTAAACTCGATGAGTCAGACGACCATTGGCGGTTCAGGTAACACCACCACCCTCACGTGGGCGGGGACCGGCACCGGCACAATCCTAGGAAGTATTGGCGTAGTCGCCCAAACAAACGTCGGCGGAACGTCGACAAACGCAGGCGCTCTGATTGTCACAAGCGGCAGGCTTAACATTGCCACCACCAACGCCGCCAACATCGCCGCGTCGACCGGTTGGAATAGCGGTCTCGTCATCACCAACAGCGGCTCTGTTTTTGTCGCTGGCCAGAACAGCCTGGGCACGCAGGCCTATAACATCAAAATCGGCACGACCAATGGCGGCACGACGACCTTCGGCCTTTTCGATACGAACGTATGGGCCACGAACTCGGCAACGACGGTCGCGCTGACCAACAATTTCGACATCCTTAACGCCGCATCTGCGTCAGCGACCAACATCTTTCAATCGGTAGCCGGCAAGACGCTCACGCTGAGCGGCGTCATCGGTTCGACGAACACAAACGGCACCCTGCTCTTCCTCAATGGCACGACAGTCCTCTCTGGGGCAAACACCTTCAGCAACGTAGTGGTGGTCAGCAACTCGACCCTCAGGCTCTCCAACACGACCGCCTTGGGTGTGACCAACGCCGGCACAACGGTGGCTGGGACGACCGGCGCCTTGGACCTCAACGGCCAGACAATCGGTGCGGAAGCCGTGGCTCTGAACAACAGCTCGGCGCCCTCCCTGCTCAACAGCAGCGCGACCGCGGCCTCCCTCTCGGGCGCCGTCACGCTGGGTGCCGACACCACGATCAGCAACACGGGTGACGTCACGCTTTCCGGCGGCATTTCGGGCTCCTACGCGCTGACCAAGGCGGGGGCTGCCACAGCGACCCTCAGCGCGGCGAGCAGCTACACCGGTACCACGACCATCTCGGGTGGCGCGCTCAGGGCTTCCAACGCCAGCGCCCTCGGCACCAACGGACTCACCGTGGCCAATGGCGCGACGCTCGCGATTGCCGCAGCGGTCAGCAAAAACAACATCACCAACAATGGCACCATCTCGATTGGTGCCGGGAGTAGCCTCCTCGTCACCAATTTGGCGGGGACAGGCGGGGCCTTGAGTCTCTCTGGCACCGCGGGTGGCGGCAACGGAGCCATCTTCACCAACAATCAGGCCACCGGCACGACCAGTGCCCCCACCGTCCTCAACGTTGGCTCAATCACCCTCGGCGGCTATGGCACCATCGCCTTCGCCAACGCCTACAACAAAATCACCACTAGCAGCGGCGTCACCATTTCGGGCACGAATAACTTGATCAGCATCGCCGGCTCTTGGGACACCGGTAGCTACAACTTGCTGACCGCTGGGACCGCGCTCAGTGCCTCTGGCCTTTCGTTGACCAACGCCACCTGGTCTGGTTCCGCCGCCCTAGGCGCCACCTTCACCAACGGCCGCACGACCTACCTGTTCGACACCAACGCGCTCAACCTCTTCATGACCGTGGGTGGCGGGGCCGGTGATATCACCTGGAGTGGCGGAGCCAGCGGGCTCTGGAACACCGATGTAGCGAATACGCCGTGGACCAACAATTCGGGCGGAACCGCCAGCGCATTTTACACCGGTGACAACGTCACCCTAAGCACCGCAGGCTCCACCATCACCTTGACCAATGTCGGGGTGACCGCCGGCACGGTGACGGGCAGCGCTGCCTCGGGTACGATCACCCTGACCGGCGGATCGCTGACCAACACCGGGCTGACCCAGAGCGGGAACGGCACCCTGCTTCTTTCCAACAACGTGGTGGTGGCCGGCACGGAAACAGTCTCGGCCGGCACGCTCTCGATCGCCAGCGGGGCGACGAATACGGCGAGCACGCTCAACGTGTCGGGTGGCACGCTCACCAACGTGGGTAACCTCGCGGTCGGCACCGAAAACATCTCGTCTGGTGCGCTTAATATTGCCAGCGGCGGGACGAACACGGCCGGCACCCTCAACCTGTCGGGCGGCAGTATCAGCAACGCGGGCAACCTCGTTGTGACCAACACGGAAACCGTCTCGGCCGGCACGCTCGGCATCAGCGGAACCAACACAGTGGGCGGATTTGTCCTCTCCGGCGGAACCATCTCCGGTTCGGGGATCCTGACCAACTCCGCCATCTACGACCTGCAGTCCGGGACGGTCAACATCGTCCTCAATGGCACAAGCGGCTTGAAAAAGACCGGCTCAGGCACCGTCACACTGGGAGCGGTCAATGTCTACACCGGCGGCACGACCATCAGCAACGGTGTGCTACGCTACGCGACCAACAACGCCTTGGCCGATGCGGGTGCTGTGACGGTGAGCGGCGGCACGCTTGATCTGGCAAGTTACAGTGACACAGTCGGGGCGGTGACCGCTTCGGGCGGTAACATTACCGGAAGCGGGGCGCTGACCGGCAGCAGCTACAGCCTGTCGAATGCGGCGAGCGCATCGAACACCATCTCGGCAGTCTTGGCCGGGGCGGGAGCTTTGACCAAAACCGGCGCGGGAACCTACTTCCTCGGCAACACCAACACCTACACCGGCGCCACGGCCATCAACGCCGGCGTACTGGCTTTCAGCACTAGCAATGCGATCTCGACCAATAGTGCGGTGACTGTCGCCGCCACGTTGGATCTGGGAGGTTATACCAACACGTTTGGCGGGACTAACGGCGTTGTGACTAACTACCTCACGTTGAACGGGGGCACGATCACCAACGGAACCCTGAGCCTGAACAACGATCTGCAGGTAACCAACGGCGGCACGATCTCGGCAAGCATTACTGGCGCGGGCGGTATCACCAATGTTGTGCAAACAAATGCCGCTGCCACCTTGCTTTTGAGCGGCAGCAACAACTACACGGGAGTGACCTCCCAAAGGGGAGCCACTCTCAAGATCGGCAACGCCTATGCCCTGGGTGCCACCAATGGCGACACCTACGTTTATGGCGTCGCCGGCGGTTTGGATCTCAATGGCTACACTGTCACCGGCGAAACCATGCACCTAACCAACTCCTCCTCCTACGTCACAAACAGCTCAGCCGACAGCGCGACTTGGGCGGGCAACGTGCAGTTGGAATCGAGTTCCAGCGGCTGCTTCCGTCTTGGGGCTGGTGCGGTCACGGTTTCAGGTACGATCAGCGGATCGGCTTCAAGAATTCTCAGCAAAAACGGCACAGGAACCCTGACGCTCAGTGCCAGTAATGCCGTGCAGGGCATCATCAGCGTGAACGAGGGAACGCTCAAGCTGGGCAACGCTAACGCCTTGGGCCTCGTCACGACGGTCTCCAACCTGGTGGTCTCCAACGGGGCGGCGCTCGACATCAACGGTATCACGGCAAACAACGTCAGAGTCGTCAACATCGCCGGCACCGGGGTGGGCGGCAATGGCGCGATCTACAACAGCAGCTCCAGCGCCGCGACGATGAGCAATGCGATCACTTTGACCAACAACACAAGCGTGGGTGCCGTTGGCGACATGACGCTCTCCGGAGGCATCTCCGGCGCTGGATTCAGCGTGACCAAAGTAGGCGCAGGAACCGTTTACCTGACCGGCAGCACGAATTCGTATTCGAACACCGTGATTAGCAATGGTGGCCTCGGTATTTCCAGCAGCAACAACGTGGGCAACGGGTCGATCACCGTGGCCGGCACGGCACCCAACACAGCCAAGCTGATCAACACGGTGACCAGCGGCATTTCTAATGCACCCGCGTCCCTCGCTCTCGGTGCCGTGACCATGAACGGCAACGCGCTGCTTTACTTGGGCAACACCTACACCAAGTTTGACCTCACCTCGCTGACCCTGAGCGGATCCACCAATCAGATCGGGCTGAGTCTGACCAGCGGATGGGAGGCCCCCACCGACGGAAACACCAACACCTACACCCTGCTCAGCTCCACCAACAGCATCGCCGGAGGAACCAACATGAGCCTGCTGTTAGGGTCTAGCACGGTGGCGATCGATGGCATCGGCACCTATGCTCGTAACTCCTACCAGTTCCTCTACACCAATAACAACACCTACCAGATGTCGGTCTGGGGCGGCGCGTTTAACTTGGTGTGGAACGGCAGCGAAAACAACTCCTGGAACACGAACTCCACCAATTGGAACCAGAGCGGCGATCCCGCCAACATAGCCTTCGTTGCCAACGACAATGTGACGTTCACCAATCTCGGCGTGACCAACATTGCGGTGGACGCGGGCGGGGTGACGGCCGGAACCATGGGCGTCAGCAACAATGCCGGCAACGCGCTGACCCTCTCGGGCGGCAATGCGACGGCGACCCTGACCGTGGGCAGCGGGGGGAACCTGATCGTGGAAGGAACGCTGACCCCGCGCGGCAGCGTGAGCGTCGATGCCGGCACCCTCCAAATCGGCAGCGGCGGGGCGACCGGAGCGCTCGGCAATACCAACACCATTGACCTGACCAACAGCGGATCGTTCATCGTCAACCTCAGCACCAACTACACGCTTTCGAACAAAGTGGCCGGCGCCGGTTCGCTGACCAAACTCGGCAGCGGCACGACCGTCCTGGCCGTCAGCAACAGTTACAATGGCCAGACCATCGTCGGCGCGGGCACCTTGCAGGTGGGCAGCGCCGCCGCAGGCGCCGCGGTTGCCAGTGCTGGCACCGGCGACATCGTTGTTTCCAACACCGCGACCTTGGCGTTCTACCGGACCAATGTTTACACCAACGCCAACAACATTTCCGGCGCAGGTTCGGTGTCGCAGTTGGGCTCGCAGTCGCTGGAACTCGCGGGGAGCAACACCTTCTCTGGCGGCCTCTACCTGAACACCAACTCCAGCGGCACCGTATGGGCAACCAACGGAACCAACCTCGGCACGGGCACCATCTATGCCGTCTCGGCCAACAGCAAGATCGGCCTGAGCAAGATCGGAATGGTCACGGGTGATGCCCGCGACATGACCATCACCAATGCGCTGAGCACCAGTCTTTCTAACATCAGCACGGATGTGCTGGCGTTCCAACCCGGCGGCACCGGATTCTTCAGCAACAACGTTTCGATCACCCTGAGCGGCCCGATCACCGGCAGCGGTTGGCTCAAAGTCTCCGGGTCGACTATCACCAACGGATCGATCGACGGGACAGGCACCGCAACCCTCTATGTGTACGGCACGAACAACACCTACTCCGGTGGAACCGAGGTGGCCAACGGCAGGATCTCGGTGTCGAACGGCTCGGCCTTGGGCTCGGGCATCATTCTCTTCAGCACGACCAATCCGTCTTATCTGCAGATGCGCTCCAACACGACGTTCAGCCAGAACTTCGTGCTCGGCACCACGAGCACCACGAGCACGAACCCCGCCAACGCGGTCTTTGACACGATGGCCAACACGGTCACGATCAGCGGCGCGATCTCCAATCGTACGAGCACCAACCCGGGCACGCTGTTGAAGATAGGTACAGGCACGCTGATCCTCTCCAACACCAACACCTACACGGGCGGCACCGTGATCAACCAAGGAACCTTGGCCTCCGGCGTCAGCAATGCGCTGGCCGACACGGGCGCGATCACCATCTTGGGCGGCACCCTCGATATCAGCTCCTACAGCGAGACGGTGGGCGCGGTCACGCTTTCCAACGGAACGATCGCAGGCACGACAGGCGTGTTGACCAACTCGGGCCTCCTCGCCTACGGCGGCTCATCCATCTCCGCGATCCTCGACGGATCGGGAACGCTCACCAAGACCAGCACTGGGACCCTGACGCTGTCGGCTGTCAACACCTACACGGGCGCTACCGTGATCCTAGACTCAGGCACGCTCGCGCTGACCAATGCAGGCTCCATCACCAACTCGAGTCTGGTGTCGATCACCAACGGAATCTTCGACATCTCCGGCGTCTCCGGCGCCGGCACGAGCATCCTCGCGCTCCAAGCGGGCACGGGCACGACCAGCAGTGAGGTGGCCCTCGGCAGCAAGACGCTGACCATGGGAACCACCTCCGCCTCGAACATCTTCAACGGCAGGATCAGCGGAACCGGCAGCGTGATCAAAATCGGAGCCAGCACCATGACCCTCTACAGCAACAGCACCTACTCCGGTGGGTTCACCCTTTCCAATGGTCTCATCCGTATCGCGACCAGCGGCGCGCTGGACGGCAGCGGAAACATTTCCAACAGCGCCTTCGGCACGGGGACGCTGACCATCGCGGGAGGCAGCATTCGATCGAGCGGCACCAGCGGGCGTACCATCTACAACGCCACCCGACTGGCCAACGATTTCACCTTGGGTGATTCAACCGACAACGGTGAGATCACGTTCACCACCAATACGGCCGGCGCAACGACGACGCTGCAGGCCAACGTGACCTTGACCGCAGTCTCCGGCGTCAACTTGAACCAGTCGATCAGCGGCAACTACGTTCTGACCAAGGCTGGCACAGGCGCGCTGAATCTCGGCGGAAGCAACGCCAACTTGGGTATTTTCACCAACAGCACCGACGCCTCGGCGTGGACAGCAACCGATGCGGCCAACGTGGCTCTGGTCTGGAATGGCAACGGGGCACTCGGCTACGGCAGTTCGAATTATCCCAGCTCGCCATGGCTCGGCACCAACACGATCACCTTGGCAGACGGTTCGGCCTTCGGCCAGGGGGGCAACATGACAAACAACACGGTCGCCCAGCGCATCCTGAGCAACAACCTTGTGCTGGCCGGCAACGTGTCATTCGGTCTTGGCACCTATGCCAACTACTTGGGCGGCAACATCGACCTGGGAGGCGCCACCCGCACCATCACGCTGAGCAACTCGACCGACGTGGGCGGGGTGATCTCCAACGGCGGACTGACCATTGTATCAACATCCGCCACCCGCATCCTGACCTTGACCAACAGCGCGGCGACCTATGCCGGAGCCACCACAGTCAACGGCGGTGTGCTCGCGCTGACCAATGGCGGCAGCCTCTCCTCCTCCACCGCCCTCAATCTGGCGGCGACCACGACCAATGCCAGCTTTGATATCAGCGGCATCACAGCGAGCGGCACCGAGATCGGTTCGCTCGCTGGCGGAGCAAGTTCGTCGGTCGTCCTCGGAGCGAAAAACCTGACCAATGGCGGCGATAACACCACGAGCACGTTCGCGGGCGTTGCCTCGGGAGCGGGAGGTTCCCTTAGCAAGGCAGGCAACGGCACGCTGACCCTGAGTGGAGTGAACACCTACGACGGCGACACCTATGTCACTGCCGGCACGGTGAAGCTTTCCGGCAGCGGCACGATCGCGGCGTCTTCTGGCGTGGTGGTCTCCAGCGGGGCGACCTTCGACCTGAACAGCCTCAACCGCACGGTCGATGGCATCAGCGGCGCGGGGTCCGTCACCTTGGGTGGCGGGACGTTGACCGTCTCCAACAGCGCGACCAACAACTTCTCGGGCACCCTGAGCGGCACGGGCGGCCTGACCAAGACAGGGGCAGGCACGCAGATTCTGACGGCGTCCAATTCCTACGATGGAGCCACTGCGGTGAGCGCCGGGGTGCTTACCATTAGCAACGG
>Ga0209190_1000825_pt1 | contig 22272 bp, 33 predicted proteins | sample M_140205_XF_Meta_FD_187315 | JGI IMG/M metagenome (GOLD analysis project Ga0209190, IMG submission 187315) | Freshwater microbial communities from Lake Montjoie, Canada to study carbon cycling - M_140205_XF_MetaG (SPAdes) (version 2) | ecosystem: Environmental > Aquatic > Freshwater > Lake... | reverse complement strand
CTTGCCTCTTGCCTCTTGCCCATCTCTGAATCTCCGTTCCCTCCGTTATCTCCTGTAAAAATTTCCGGCATCACTCCCCGATCACCGGCTCCACATCAGGCTCGATCACCCTGACACGATTCTTGTGCAGAAAACGTGTCAGTTTCTTTGCCAAACTCGCCACGATCACCTCGGGCAGCAGCCACTCCCATTCATGCAGAAATTCATGAATCAGGATCTCTAAATGCGGTTTCCCCTTCAGCCTCTCATCTATCTCAATCGTTCCCGCCCCATCGGCCTGCCCTAATGCACGGTGCCGCCCCAGCTTCCGTCGTATCACCGTGATCGTCCGGCTCATCTCTCCATTCCCTCCGTTTTCTCCTGTTCAAATTCAGGCTCAAATCCCGCAATCTGCGCCCCGCATTTCGCATAGCCGATGATGTCCACAAAGTTGTCCCTTTTGGGCCGATGCACCGACCGCGCAATCTTCAGCACGATCATCATCATCGCCGCATCCAGTGAGGAGATCGGCGCATCTTTCACCGCACGCGCATTCAGATACCAGTTCCACCCATCCGCGATACGTTCATGGTTCGCCGTCGCCGTCCCATAATCCCGCCGCCGGTCTCCACTCGTCGCCGCTGCCGCTTCATCCAGCACTGAGAGGTGAGGGTGCAGCTTCATGCGCAGAAGATCGGTAAATGCTGCGCCACCATCCGGCGCCGCACATCCAGCAGCGCAAACGCCTGGAGCGGTTCTTGATACGGGAAACCATGGCTCATCGCATACTCGTCCCACCCCTTCAGCGATCCATTCAAGATCGTGCGCGGATTCGGCAGCGAGTAGGTGTGGTAATGCCCCATTAAATTAAAATCCGCCTGCGAAGTGCGATCCAGCTTCGCCTCCCATTTATTGAGCGGAATCGTCAGCCCACCGATGCCATCATTGTATTTCACCTGGTGCCCGTGAAACATCCGCAGCCGCCAATCCTTCACCACTTCGATTTCATGGACATCCGCACGCGGCACCTCGATCACGACTTTGCCCGATGACCTAAAGCGATCCGCCAGCGTCCAGTAGATAAACGATTCCAGCGAGGTCTCGTAATCATTCTTGAACTGCATCTTCTTCGTTGTGCGGCCGTGATTCCCACGCATGCACACCACCCGCAGCCGTTTGATCGTCTTCTCCCCGGCCAATTCATCCAACGCCGAGGCCAACAAACGTTGCGCAAAATGCGCCTCTTCCACCGGCCCCATCGCATTCGTTTGCTCCAGCTCGGGATGAAGATAACCCGTGATGAAATCCCCACCTAGAAACAACACCATTTCAGCGACCGCATACGACTTCGCCAAATGCCGGTGAATGCGGATCGTCGAGGCCACACACGCCGCCGCACGCTTCTCCGCGATCTCCGGCGTGTAAGCATTCCGCCCACCGATGAGCCGCTTGTCCACCCGCTCCGCCACATGCCAGTCGCTCCACATCGCTAGAGATACCCCCTGATCCTGTGCCCCCCCACGCACATCACGCACAAACGGCGCACACACAAACGGAGCGCGCACCGCCGCCAGTTGGTCGAATCTTTTTTGCAATCCCTGCAACTCCCCCTGCATCACCGTCACCCGTCGCCGCGCCTCATCCCGCTCACCCCGCATCCCACGGAGCGACGCCTCGAATGCAAGCCGCTGCACTTCCTCCGCCGTCGCGATCTTCGTCCTGCGCAAGCTCATGACTTCACCCCCACATGCGCCGGATTTATAATCACCGCCCGCACCCGCATACCCTGCACACCCGCACGATACGCAATCGCCCCGACACGGTGCGCCGCATTTCGGACGCCTTCAGGGGTCACACCGAACTCCTGAGCCACATCACGAATCACAAAACACTGCCCCGCCTTCAGCTTTTTAGCCAATCGCAAGATCCGCTGATTCAGCGGCAACACGTCACCCGAACACGTAACCGGTTTCAAGGCCATAATACAGCCCTGCCGATGTCAATGCCTAACCACTAAAAAAGGGAGCGTGGACACTCCTGTCCGCATCATCAATCAATCTTGCTGCGACCGCTGCCAATGCTCCCATCGCTCCATAATCTTTCGCATCCGTTCAAGGTGCCGCATGATGCAATAAACAAAGTAAGGCATCAAAACTGCCAACACCGCCAGAGCGATCAACACAATCGCCCAAAACATCATAAAAACGCCGCCCCATGCTTGAAAATCCATCCCCCAAACAACACCACCTTTCATTAATCGCCAACCAAATAAATCACCCATTAGCATACCCCACTCAAGCATACCCCGTCACAATCCACACACCCTCAACACCCCACACCCACAGCCCTCCTACATGGGGTGCAAGAGGTCGTGAGTTCGAATCTCGCCAGCCCGACCATAGTTGCCCTCGGAAGGAGGGCTGTTGATGTTGCTATTTGTGCTATTTCTGCGTGAATTAGCATACTTTGAAAAGCATACCTGCCGGACTCTATCAGCAGAAAGGGAAGCAGACGTGGTGGCTGCGGTGGACACCTGTGACGGGTGGGAAGCAGGAACGGGTGTCTATGGGGACGCGGGATTTGAGCGAGGCGATGAAGGAGGCGGAGCGGGTGAGGAGACGGGAGGGGCCGCGATTACGTGAAGAGGCGCAGACGTGCACGGCGGAGATTGAGAGATACATTACAGCGAAACGAAAAGAGGGGCTGGCGGATTCTACATTAAAGTCGCGGCGGTATGTGCTGCGAGAGTTTGCGCGGGAGACGGGGGCGGCGATGCCGAGGCATATCGGTGCGGCGGCGGTGCGGCGATGGTTTGAGGAGAGGCTGAAGCGGCATGCGCACACGGCGGTGAGTTACTTGAACCAGGTGCGGTGGTGGTTCGGGTGGATGGTCGAGCAGGGGATTGTGTCGCGAGATCCGACGAGCGAGATCAAGGTGCCGAAGTTGAAGATGCGGCAGCGTAAGGTTTTCTTATTGCCAGCCGATGCGCGGCGGGTGCTCGATGAGTGTGCTGATGCGGGACTGAAGTTCGGGATCTTTTGCGCGTTGCACGCTGGGCTGCGCAAGCTGGAGATCATCGAGGCACGGCCTGAGTGGTTCGATTTGGATGAGGGGCTGATTCACATCCAGGCAACGGCGACGTTTCAGCCGAAGGACAGGGACAATCGCACGGTGCCGATGACGGCGGAGCTGCGGGAATGGTTGCGTGATGTCTATGGATTGCATCAGCCGTTTATGCTGGCACCGACGGTGAAGCATGGGAAATACCGCTATCGCTACGACTTCAGGAAAGCATTTGATGCACTGGTGAAACGGTGCGGACTGGCGGTGACGTTTCACGATCTCCGCCGGACGTTTGCGTCATTGTTGGTGTCGCGAGGTGTGTCTCTCTACAAGGTCGCTAAATGGCTCGGTGATGAACTAGTCACGGTGCAGACGCATTATGGGCACCTGATCCCACAGGATGACGAGATTAACGCGAGTTGGCGGGCGGCTCGATAAGATACTCGCATTCAAAGGCGAGTATCAAAGGCGGTTCAATCAAGGCTACATGCCGCCCACTAAGTCGTGGCGCCGTCCGCCGTAAGCATTCTTCACAGCCTTGTCTCCAGCCATTGACGGCATCACCGACGCCATTACAACGTGCCACATCATGAGGGATATTGGAATGGGTTGCTTTCAAATCGTGAACCGAATACGTGAGCGCACCTGATCAATGCTGCGTTTTCCTTCGCAAACCATGCCACCGGTGCGGGAACCGCGAGCGTTGGAATTCCCTTCAACGGTGGTGAAAATGCCGTGTGAATCGGGCGCGGATTGCGCGAGTCCAATGTGGCTAAATTTGAAGATGACGAGATCGCCGCGCTTGATATCCATTCCGGCAGGCTTGCGGGTGCTGGTGGTGGCGTCTTGAGCGAGCGACCACCGCTCGAAGTCCCACGCGCCAGCGGTTTGCGGACGAGCGAAGCCGGTGGTTTCCTTGATGCCCTCGGCGTGCATGGCTTCACGGATACACCAACACATGAAAGCGGCACACCAGGCACCCCAGTCTTTGGTAGAGAGCCACGTGGAACGTTGGTAATCATCGACACGCTTACCACGATTGCTCGTGCCATCTTCTTTCACACCGACCTCGGTGAGGGCGATTTGAACAAGACGCTCAGTGAAGGCACTCATGCGCGAAAGGTGGCGCAGGCGATAAACATGCTCAACGCGAAGACCGCAAAGAGGATGCCGAGGGCGAGGGCCATAGTTTTATTGGATGAAGCGGGCAGGAGTGCCCGCGTTCCCTTGTTCAATTACTTGATGCCTGCTTGCTCGCTGGTGACGCTGTTGTCGCGGGCAGCGAGGCCGATGAGGAGGGCACCGAGAGAGAGCATGGCATCACCGACCCATGACCAACTGGGTGGCACCATACCTTTGACGGGGAGGGCAGCGGCGGAGATGATGCCGCCGAGTGTGGTTTTCCAAGATTTCTTTTTCATGAGATGGCGCAGAGTGCGATTGCGAGTGAGATGGAAATAATTCGGCGGCTTCAAGGCTGCACGTTGACGGGGTTCTTCGCAGCGGTTTTGAGTCGAGCGGTGCCAGCGCGCACGGCGAGACGGGTGCCATAGACGATGCCCTCTTCGATCATTGGCTCGTTAGCGATGATGAAGGAGGTGAGAGCGGAGCAACTGGTGAGCATGCAGCATGCGAGGATCAACGCGGTCTTCATAAACTGGCAGCGGTGTCAATGCTCACGGCTTGGTGATGATCTTCTCAATCTTGGTCACGCTCTCGCGGATGTATTGCAGGTCGCGGTTTTGCAGGGCGGTGTCCTGACGGAGTGTGTTGATCAATTCAGACTGCCCGCGCAACTGGCCGCGCAGATCCCCACGGTCGGCAATACTGGAACGGTCAGCGTCTTGGAGGTTGGCGATTTTAGACTCCTGTAATGCCACCCACGCACCGACCGCAAAGGCGACGCTGAGAAGTCCGACGATGCCACCGATCAACCATTTGATGGTTTGGCGCATGCTTTCAATGGCGCTGGATTCGTCGTGACTCATAGCGTTATTTATCAAGGGCGGCTTCGGCTTCTTGGCGGGCTTTGATGGCGGCGGCCTCGGCGGCTTTAGCTGCTTCCAGCTTAAGTTCAGCGTCAGACTTTCCGGCCTGCTCTATCAAATCACGCAACAGTTGCGCACGCGGGCCGTCGCCGGTCTTGAGTTCGGCTTCGAGCAGACCTTTCAGCGTTGAGTCGATGCGGCCTTTAAGCGCACCGTGCTCGGCGATGGCTTCGGCTTTGTCAGCTTCGAGCTTTGCGGCGTATTTTTCCAGCGCGGACTGAATCAGTGGTGCGAGCTGTTTATTGTTGGCGATGGCATCGGCGGGTTTACCGTAATCAGTGCTATCAACGGTGACGCTGGTGGCGCTGGTGACAATGACGATGGGATCGGCGGCAAGGCAGAATGCACAAGGCAGGTGGCACAAGGAAAAAGACAGAAGAAGGATATGTTTCATAATTAATGCTGGATGATGGTGGCGCGGAAGGTGCCGGAGGCAGGATTGATGTTGCCGACGAGGTTGTTGTTGGAGAAGCGAACGGTGACGGTGTTGGCTGCGCTTACCCATGCACGAAAATCACACGCACCAGCAGGCTGTGACGCGTTGACGATACCCATGACAACGATGTCGCCATCTGACGCTCCTGTGACGGTGATGGTGAGGTCAGTGGTGGCCTGCGGGGCGGTGTCGCCGAAGTCGAGGGTGGCAGTGGCGGTGAGGACTTTGGTGATGGCAGCGCCACCGCTGCCGAGCGTGATGCCACCGCTAGCACTAACGGTTAAATGAGCGACGGGTGCACCCGTGGTGGCGCTGGTGGCGAGGATGACCGAACCACCTGCGACGCTACCCGTGCCACCGCTGAGAGTGAGACTGGCCCCGGTGCCGGTTGTCACATCGTGGGCTTTAATGCGTTGGTTGGTTGCCGTGGTGGCGTGGTCTGCGCCCAGTTGTAGCGTCGCTGCCGCGTCGCGGCCAAGAATCAAATCATTGGTGCCATAATAGGTCGTGTCTGCCGACCAGCCGATCCAGAAACCATTGCGCAGGCGGATTCCAGAGTAGGTATCCTGCATTGAGAGGCTGCTGCCCGTCGTGGTAAAGCCGTCATTCGCAAACCAACGACCCCCTTGTTCATAGGAGCGGAGCGTGCCGCCGACGCTGTCATAGACCGCCCAGTTGATGGCGTTGTAAGTGTAAACGCTCATGGCACCCGTGGAGCCGATGATTTTGCAGGTGGTGACTCCTGCCACCTTGCCGTCAAAGAAATTGCCACTAAACCCCGTTGCTTCATTCGCTCCGAACACCGTGCCAGCGTTCGCCCCAGCGCTCCATGTCGTGGCTGCTGTTGCACCCGTGGGTTGGTGGAATATGTGAGGGAATGTCGTCGTCGCCGATCCACCGACATTGAGTGCACCCGTTAAATAAAGCGGTGGTGTGGAGTTAGCACCTGCGACGGAGATCGTCTGCGCAGCGGAAAAGGTATTCGCGGTGCCCACATAGGCGGGATCATCATCGCTGACGATGGTGTTGAGTTGTGCCTTCGTGAGGCTGATGCCAGTCGGTGCGCCTGTGGCATTGGTGAGCACGATGGCGCTCGGGGTGCCGAGGGCTGGCGTGGTGAGTGTGGGGCTGCTGAACGTGCCGCCGGTGATCGTCTTGCCGGTGAAGGTGAGCGCGGATGGCAGCGAGAGCGTGGGAGTGGTGGTGCCGGTGACGGCGATCTCGTTGGTGGTGCCAGTGATGCTGGTGACGCCGCCACTGGAAATGGTCTGCCAAGTGTTGTCTCCGCGAAGATAGGTGGTGCTGTTCGCGGTGCCGCTGCCGAGGCGGGCGGTGGGCACGGTGCCGCTGGTGAGGTTGCTGGCGTTGAGTGGATCGGTGGCGAGCTTACTGTTGGCGATGCTGCCTGCGAGCATGGTGCTCGTCACTGTGCCGGTGTCGCCGGTGGTGATGAGGGTGCCGGTGGTATCTGGCAGCGTCCAGGTGCGGTTCGTGGTAAGCGTCGCAGTGGCGAGCGTGCCGGTGATACCGTTGGACGGCACGAAGTAGAAAGCGGTCGGTGCGGCTTGTGTATAAGGCGCGGCGGAGCCTTCAGACATCGCGTTGATGGCAGTCGCATGAATGGTTCCTGCGGTGGAGAATTCAACGATCTTGCCAGCATTGGCAGCGAGTGCACCGGATGTCACTGGACGTGCGGCGGGCACGCTGCTCGTTAAGCCAAGGACATCACCATTAGATAAGGTGATGCCGTAGGCGGTGAAGCCGGTGCTGGTGCGTTTGCGGAGTTCGTATTGTTCGATAGTTTGCGCGGACGCTGAGGACGCCAGAAACAAGAACAGGAGAGAACGGAGGAAACGGAGACTCATGTGGAGGGAGGTTCGCCGGTGTTGAGGCCGAGGTGATAGACGGTGCCGCTGCTATTCACGAGGCGGAGATAACCGAGCGAGGTGATCGATGCGGCGAAGGCGATAAAGTCAGGGGCGGAGTCAGCGGTGCGCAGCCATGAGTTGGTAATAACCACCGGGATCTGCACACGCTCGATGGTCGTGGCAATCGTCCACTCGATGTCGAGGACGGCTTCGCAGGTTTCAGCGTCACCGATGAGGGTGCGTAGAGCGGCGGAATCCACACTTGTCCACTCGAATTCGTAGTAGGTGGCACCCGTCGCCGTGGCGGCACTCAGCAGGGCGAGCACGGAGCCGGAGGGTGTCAGTTTGTCTTTAAGCGCGACGCGAAACGTGGCACCGGAGAGCAGTGCGGGAGATGCACCGGTGGCGAAGAAATACGTCGTTAGCTTCAGGTGCGTTTGCAGCACCACGGGGATACTTGGCGGAACGGTGCCAGCCAGTGTGCTCGTGGCTTTCTTGGTGCTGGTGTTGACGTAGATCGTGGCTTCCACGAACGAGCGACAGTGTCAAAAGCGGCGGATAATCCTAGCACTTGTATAGGTGCGATCCATTGGCGGGGGGTCAATGACCTGCGCCGTGTTTGAGTTTCCCATCTCGTATTCAGTCTCGGCGGCGAGGTCATCCGTGATGATCAGTTTAATAGGCATTTTTGCACCCCTTAGTTCAATAGTGCATGGCGAGGCAAATTCATCCATTGGCACAAAATCAATCCAAGTCGCCCCATTTGTGGCATAGGTTTCACCCATGATGACTTGTGTGTCATCGCTGTATTCCCATGTGCTGCCATCAAAGACCTGACGGACATACATAGACTGATGCAGTGTGTTGGCCTGCCTGGGGCTAGAATCGCTGGCATCACGGGTGCGGTAAAGATTCGCTGCGTTGGGAGTTGGAACGGTCATTGGTCCCAGACGCGGAAGACCGTCTCGCCGGTGTTACGGTTACCTAGCTCAGCCTGGAAGCTGAAGTATTTGTAACGGGCACCCAGCACCCCAGCCTGCCATGTGCAGAGCAGAATATAGCCTGTGGTGTTCGTGTTGGTCTGCAAAGAACCAAACGCCTGCACGGTGGCGGAATCAATGGTGCCGCCGGTGACGTAGCCGTCCACAACCGTTGGCGTGAGTTCGCATACCAGATGAATATACTGAGATGCCGTGGCGCTGACGACGATGTTTGTCACCGTAGGCATGCGCGTGGTGACGCCATCCGTGATGCTGCCGGGGGTCAGATTGATGAGTTCATCATTTACCTTGGTGGGATACCACGCCCCACGAAAACTTGAGGATGCACCACCACCGGGAGCAGCGTCTAAATAAAAACCGTCCGCTGTCTCATGCACCTTGACCGTGGGCGAATTGCGCGGCGTGCGTTTCTTCAGCGCACGGCTGATGGCGGCGATGTGCTCGGCTTTGATCGTGTCACCGACACGTGGCATGGGCAGCGTGTCGATCATCGTCCGTAAAGTGTTTTGTTCCATTCCTCACCTCGAATGGATGACTTATAGGTCGCCGTGAGGGATTCGGCGAAGTCTTCGTAACCGGTGCCAGAGAATCCAGCCAGAATCCAGTTGCCGCTAATGTTAGGGCATGGGCCAGGAGGTTCAATGATGAAGCCTGGAAGCAGGACATTTGACCATGTTGTATTGAATGTGGTTTTACGCCAAATTAAGGCTGGAGCTTCATATGAGACCGTGCCACCCTTGATCAACGCTGACATTTCTAGCGTCTTCGGGTCTAAAGACAGTGATTGGCTAAGATCAGCCCCATTAGCATCAAGCACACCCTCCTGAATCATCCTGCCGAGAATGTTTCGATCAGCAGCAGTGATACTACTAAACCGGTAATGGCGCAGGAGGCTCACCGCTTCCGTAGTAACATCAAGATCATAGCGTGAAGCCGGTTGCGATGAAAAATTGAAGGCTGGAAGCGGGGGCGTGTTGTCACCAATGTTTGTTTCTCCGGTGGTTGCGTTGGTGCCGACGTAGTTGTAATTGACCGTCGCAACGGCACCTTCGGTATCGACAATTGTATAAGACTCCAGGGTGGTCGTGTGTCCCATGATTTGAAGAACCGTGCCGATGGGCGGATGCCGCGTGGGATCGAGCGCGACCGCCGTGGCCATGGACTTCGGCAGCGTGTAAGTGACGCCGGTGCGGGTGATCTGCACTTCCGCACCAGGTATGATCGTTTCAATGACGCCGAGCTTCGTGGAGGCCATCAGTTATAAATGGGAGTAGATTTGAATTTGCTGACGATTTTCTCGATGCTGCCGAGGTATTTGTTGGAGTCACCGAGGGCATCAGCCTGCCGTTTGAGCAGGTTCGTTTGCTTCGTCATCTCGGCGATCTGCTTGGAGGCATTTTGCACGAGGGGGTTCACACTGCGACCGCGACCGGTGGAGATGTCGGCATCCCCACGGAGCGGGGAGAAGGCAGCGCGCGCGAGGGAGGTGGTGTTCGAGGCTGACTTGCTGGCTTCGTCGTTGAGCTTGGCAGCGAGCGCGGATTTGAAGGGAGCGGTATTGGAGCCGAGGAAGGATGAGACGCCACCGGCGGCACGCTCAAACATGCTCTGAGATTGCGGTTTCAGTTTCCCAGATTCTGAGATCGCAGTGGCATTGGCGGTTAATTGATCACGTGCAAAACGCGGGATTGGTAGGGCATTGATCTTAGCGATTTCACGGGCCAGTTTGAGTTCACGCTCCTTCTCGTTAGCTAATTCCTTCTCGCCAGACGCCCGCAGCTTTGCAATGGATGCATCTTGATCAGAAAGTGAAAGAATTTGGTTTAACAATTCAACTCGTTTCGTGCCAAGAGCATTCAACTGTTCACCGGCTAAGCTCATTCGTTCTTCAACAGATGGGCCACCAAAGACATCCGCGATATTGGCACCAAATGAAAAAGCACCATTCAGATTGCCGAGTTCAGATGTCCAACCCTGGACGCGTTCGTCCAATTTACTCATGCCAGCCAACATTTCAGGGATGGTTCCGGCACTGATCTGTTTCAACTCTGCATCAAACGCATCAGCAGAAATCTTGGCATCATCAAAAGCCTTCCGGGCATTTTCGCCCATGGTGTAAAATGCTCCCCCTATCGCAATCACACCGCCTGCAATCGCACCGCCCGCACCAAAAGAAGAGAGTAATTGTGATCCTTGCTGTGCAAAAACAATGCTGGCCTTCGTGCCGGATTGAAGCTGGACGGCAATGTCCTGAAACTGCATGGCGGCACCGCCGAGATTCCGTGTGAAGGAATTGCCCGCTTTGCTTACCTGCGCCCCGGCGCGGTTCATTTTCTCAGGCAGCGATGCCACCGCCGCGTCAAAGCCAGCGGTGGACGCGTCGATTTCTACGACTGCTTTAGCCATGATGGGGTGGGTTTGTCAAAGGTGGGAGAGAAGGCAAGAGGCAGGAGGCACAAGGCAAAAGAGGGAAGGCAGAAGGCAGCAGGCAGGAGGCAGGAGGCAAGAGTCTGAGTTTTTGCCTGTTGCCTAATGCCTTTTGCCTTTCCCTCCCTCACAGCTCCCACTCATCAAGATCGCTACGGAAGGCGGAGAGGTGGGCATCGAGGGTGGCTTGTGTGACGGGGGTGCGTCCGGTGAGTTTGTAGGTGCGCACGCCTTGCTTGCGTAGCTCGGCATGCAGGAATCGCAGCAGCAGTTTCAAGGGCCACTGCCAGCCGACGACGTAGGGATCGTGCCCGTGGCTCACACCGAGCCAGATGAGGGTGGTGTTGAAGTCGGGTTCGTCGGAGTCGTCATTGCCAAAGGGCGGCCCTCCGTTTCAGTCTCGACAAAACTGTCGTTGACAGCGCGAAGCTCGGCGGTCATCACTTTGAATAAAGCAGGGAGTTCCTGCGGTGGCAGGGCGTAGCCATGGTCTGTGCAGGCGGCTTTGAATTGCGTCTCGTCCATGCGTTCCAGAGCGTCGATGCTGGTGGTGTGGACAAAGTGCCAGAGCACGGCAGCACGGAGACGATCGGCACCGGTGGCGATGTCGCGGGCGATGCCTGGGCAGTCGTGATGCAGTAGGAGCGCGTAGGAATTGGCGGAGAGGGAGCGCATGGGATGGGAGTTTGCGGTGGTTGGCAGTTGTTGGCTATGGTTGTCAGATTTGGAAGTCGTGGTTCGGTGCGGGAGTGGATTGGCGGAAGGTTTCGGCGAATTCGAGGAGCTTTAGACCCCACTGGCGGCATTGATGCCCGCCGAGGTGGATGGTGCGGCGGTCATGGCGGGACAATGGGAGAGTTAGGTCGATGTGGGAGTTGCCGTGGTAATGCGCGGCGGTGAATTGGTGATCGTGGAGATCATAATCGGTGATGATGGTGAAGCATTCATCGCGGCGGGTGTGCATGCTGAAGGCAAAAGGCAGGAGGCAAAAGCGACTTTAGCGTTTGAGCGTCTTGAGAATGTGCTCGGTGGCTTTTTTGGAATCGTGCGGGCCGATGAGGCCGAGCTTGCCGCCACGGCCACGGATGACTTGCATAGGCATGTTTTGCTTGATGTGGTCGATGCAACTCACCATGTTCATGAACGCGCACTTGACGTAGGCGAGGGGGTGCTCGGGATTGGCCTCGTGCCACTGCGGATCGTTCCATGCGGCGATCATCTCGTTGGTCTTGTATTTGCCGCAGATGCTTTCGCGTTCGAGATACCACGTTTGTTTAGGGGTGCCGTCGCGGGTTTCGCCGATGTAGATTTGGGGGCCTTCGGCGGGCTGAATGCCGAGGGTGACCAGGGCAGCAAAAAGCCGCGTGTCGTTCAGGGAGTGAGGACGGGCGGCGTGGGTGAGGTTTTCTTGGGACATATCTTCGGATTAAAAGTTGCCGCCGTGGGTGCGGGTGCCGGGAGAGAGATCGGCACCCGCACAGGGCGGGGAGAAAGCTGCGGATTAGGCAGCGAAGTCAAAGAACGGCGAGGCCCAGAACGTGAGCGAGAACGTTTGTTCCGCTTCGTTGCTGGAGGTCTGCGTGGCACCGGTCAGAATGATGTCACCAAAACCGGCACCGGCGGAGGAACGATAGAAATCGGTAGTGGTCTGCGAGAGCGTGAACGCAGCGGCCATGCGTGTCGAGAAGGCCGAAGTCGAAGGCACGAGGGCTTCGAGGGTGATCTCGCGCTGGTCGCCGTAAAGAACGATGCCGCCTTTTTCACCGGCTTCGTTGACGATGACTTTCTTTTCCGTGGAATACGCATCCGTGACGGTGCGGAGGATCATGCCGCTTTGAACGGTGACGCCGAAGACGGGTTTGCTAGTGCCGAGGATTGTCGCTGCCATAATAGTGTGGTGGGGGTGTCAAAGAGACTGGAGTTTTGAACAGGAGATAACGGAGGGAACGGAGACCGGATTTTTCACAGACTGACTCACATAACCGGAGGTTAAGCACCGGCGGCGATGAGGGTGAAGCGCATTTCGGTGGCGCGGGTGCCGTCGTCGGCGGATTCAGTGAGCTGGGCGGACTGCCACTGGTAGAGGAGGATGGAGAGGTCGTCATTGGCATCGAGCGCGGACTGCACGACGGCAATGTCGTGCAGCCATGAAAGGATGGTGCCAACGGTGGTTTTGTGCTGTTCGGCGGTTTGGTTGCCGTCCTGCGTGATGTAATGAATGGACATGTCGCAATCCATCCAGCCAGGGAGCGCGAGCATGCGCGGTGTGGTGCCGGCGCATTCGACCACGAGGCGGGGTGTGGCGAGATTGGCGGCGGATTGATGCGCTGAGATGACCTGCAAACCGGTGAGCCCCATGCTGGTGAGGATGCTGGATAGGTAAGCGATGAAGGCGGCTTCGAGCTTGTGAGGGAGAGGGGTGTAGTCGGGCATAAAGAAGGAGACAGTAGGCAGAAGCTAGGAGGTGACGCCGCGCTGTTTCAGCTTGGCGATGATTTGATGCTTGATGCTATTTGCGATACGGGCGGAGCGTTTGCGGGAATCGAGCGCGAACTCGACGCGGCGGTTCATGTCGGCTTCGGTGGCATAGCCGACGGTGTTTTCCGTGCGCATGTGCCAGTGATCATCTTTGATGGTGACTTGCACTGAGCCGGTGGCGTGGCGTTTCATGATGGCAGGCATGCGCACCTTGAACTCTTTTGCGGCAGCGGCCCAGCCTCCGGCGAGGATGCCGGATTTGGTGTAAACGTATTCGCAATACTCCTTGAAGGAGGATTCACGCACGGTCAGTAAATCGGTGAATTTCCATTTGCCGATGGTGTTTTCCTCACCCCATCCCACGTATTTCACGTTTTGAACGCGACCATTTTTGAGACGGTGTTTCTGATGGTGGTCAAAAAAGCCACCTTGATTTAAGTCAGGCTTAAATAAGACACGATCAACCCCATAAACCTGACCGCCTTTTTTCCGGTAAAGAACCACTCGATCTTCATGCGCCCACCGACCCAATTCAATCGCGTGGGCAATGAGTGAATCAGGAACCACGTTGAAGATTCGTGTCAGATCCCGATAAATAACGATTTTATGATGCTTCACGGCGGCGCTACCAGCATCTCCGGCAGCAAGCGGATACTTGCCACTTCCAGGTGGAGTGATGGCGATGACATCACGCACGAAGCCCTTCACGTCGTTGCGCAGGGTGGTGTCGAGGATTTGTTTTTTCTCGACGGCGGAGAAGCGGGCAAACTCGGCTTTCAACTGCGCCGCATTGATTTTGATGCGAGGCGAGATGATGGTGGCCATGGCTTATCCTTTGATATCCAGCGCGAGCGCGAGATGCGCGATGGCGGGGATGACAGCGGTGACGGTGGCTGCATCGGTGCAGGCGATGCTGATGCGGATGTCGAGCATGTCACCGGGCGAAAGACCGGCGGAGGTGAGATCGAAGTTTTTCGCCGCGAAGGAGGTGCTGTTGATCGTCGTGGCTGAGGTGGTGACGAGATCGGAGCCGCTGGCGAGAGTGGTTTTGGCGCAGAGATAGACTTCAAAGTCCACGGTACAGCTCGTGTCGGCAACAGTGGTGACCATGCCAGCCGTGGCGACGATGCGCACGGATTCACCATCGACGTATTCGGGCGGGAGCGTAAACAGAAAACGCGTGCGGCGAGTGGTGGCACCGGCGGCTTTGAGATCGCCAGCGGAAATGTAGGGGTTGTTCGTGCCCCATGTGCCGCCGGTGGAGAGGCCGAGGTCGTCGCTGGCGGCGGTGCTGATGCCAGTTTGAAACGCATCCCAGATGCGGAGATTGGAGAACGGGATGCCGTAGATGGCGAAGTTGTCTTGGATCAGTTCAGAGCGCGGGCGGGAATTGAGGGAGCCGTCCACCTGAAGGTTGCCGGAGATGCTGACGGATTCTGCGAAACGTGTGGCCATATGGGGAAGAAGCCTTTGTCAAAGACAGTCCAGAATTTTGAACAGGAGATAGCGGAGTAAACGGAGATTGATTTAAGAGACGGACTCGGCGGCGGAGAGTTGCCAGCGGGTTTTGTGGGGATCGTGCTCGACACCGTCGTCGGTGAGTCGGTAGGATTTGCCGAGGTGGGTGACGTCGAGACGCTTATTGGTGCCACGGTTGGCATCGACCAGCGTGGATTCTGCGATTCGCGAATAGGCGATGAAGATGGTAAGCATGCGGCCTTGTTTGAAGCCGCCTTTGGCGTCTTTGACCATGCCACGCTCAGCCAAAACGGCGACGTTGTTGTAGGTGGTGCCGTCGATGACGACGGTGCCGGGATACTGCGCCGTGAGCGAGTCCAGCGTGCGCAGCTCGGCGGCTTTGATGGCATTGACGAGGCTCATCGGTGCGTGGAGTGTTGAGCTTCCCACTCGGCGCGTTCGATGTCGCCATATTCAGGCGGGCAAGTCTCAGTGGCAGGTGCTGACATGCCAGAGCGGCACAGTCAAAACAAAGGGGCCGCGCCCCCAACCAAAAGAGCGCGGCCCGTGCCTATGAACACACGATGAAACGAACGACTGACGTGTGCGCGGGAATGTCAAAGAGACTGGAGATGATGGCCCACGGAATGCACGGAATTTACGGAACCGGAATTTTTCAGGATTAACCGGAGATTTATGAACCTGGAGCGGTTTTGCCGGTGGCTAAGGTTTGCGCGGAGTTGAAGCGGTAGGTGTGCAGTATTGCGGGAATGTGGTGCTCGGTTTTGGCGAAGGGGCGGATCTGGCGGAGCCATGCGAGGTCTTCACCGTCCATGATGTCGGGGAAGAGGCCGCGCTGGGCAATGGTGCGTTTCCATGCGCAGACTTGCCAGGCATTGCGCTGGGTGATGCGCCCCGGTTTCCAGACTTCGTCAGTGGCTCCGAGATGCATGACGACCTTGCCTTGCTGGTCGTTGACGTGGACTTGCTGCTCGAAGGTGATGACATCGGCACCGGATTCGATGCCAGCCAAAAGGGCGGGGACGTAGTCTTGCGCAATCCAGTCGTCGTCGTCCACATAGGCGATGTAGTCACCGAGCGCGGCATCGAGCAGGGCTTGCCGTTTGAGGCCGACAGAGCGCGTGCGGTTATCGAGCAGCACAAGATGCTCCACGGTGCCGGATGGGCATTGGTCGATCTGCGATTTGAGTTCATCGCGAAGCGTGCGCACTTTGTCGGCACGTTCCCAGCAGGCGGGGGTGAGGATGGAGAGAAGGGGGCGGCTCATGGTGTCATTTGATCGGGATCGAGTCCGGTGAGTTCGGTGAAGATGGCTTTGCCTTCGGCCATGCGTTCGGCGGAGTTGTGCTTCGCGTAGGTTTCGTCCCATCCTTCGCCGCCTTTGAAATAGGGATGGTCGTGCTCAATGACGATGTGACGCGCATCAATGACGATGCCGTCATTGTAGGCCATGACGGAATGATAGTTGTCGCTGTAAACAGACTTGAAGCGCGGGTGGAGGAAATGATTTTGCTGCTTGTAGCGCGCGCGCGTGATGATGCAGAGACAGAGCAAATCGTCGGTGCGGTGGCCATCGCTGACATGCAGCGCGGCTGGCTGGCCGATCTTGCCTGCGAAGGCTTCGAGGATGAGCGTGTCCCAATGCATCGGCGGGATGAAATCATCGTTGAGCTGGACAAGTATCTGACCGGCGCTGGCTTGTGCAGCGGCATTCCATGCACCGACACTGGCACCGCTGCCATCCATCGGCACGACATGCCGATAAAGACTCAACGCATTGCTGGCTTCGTCATCGGGGTCGAAGGCGAAGATGTGCTCGATGGCATCAGGGTTGTCTGCACGATTGAACCACATGAGCCGGGACTTGGCGGCGAGTTGAGGACGGCCGCGCGTGGCATGCAGCAGGCTGATCTTGGCACCGTGGGCTTTGAAGTGGTTCAATTCCAGCGCATCGGCTTTGTGGTGCTGATTATTAGCGCGATGTGCCATGGCGTGCAGATTCACACCGCACCAACCGTAGTATTTAGCACGGGCATTCCAGAGATAGCCAACGGGCGGAGGCAGTGACATCATGGCCGTCGTCCATGCGAGCATGGCCTCGGGACGGTTCAAGCCGATCTCTGCCAGGGCGAGTTCGCCATAGGCTTCGCGGCGTTCAGGGCAGACTCCAACGGCTTGCAGGAGCATTTGCGCACGGTTCGCCGGTGAGTCGTTGAGCTGCGAGAGGGCGATGAGCAGTTCATAGTGCTCTGGCGCACCGAGATCGGGCGGCGGTGAACGCAGGAGACCGGTGGCGATCTGGATGGCTTCACCGATGCGACCCAGAGCGCGGAGCGACTGAAACAAATGGAAGGTGTGACCCGTGGTGCGCACTTCGGCAGGGATGCTTTCGAGAATGCGAGCATTGCGCTCGTCATTGGCCACGCGACCACGTTTGAGATCGGGCATGTGCTCGATGACGGCAGGGACACGCATGATGTGCGTCTTTTCCTCATCGGAAAAATCGAGCGTCTCGTGGATGGGATATATCCAGCGGGCATGACCTTTGCGCACGATGCGCTCGCGATACACACACAAGCCATCCTCGGGCACGTTGTAAAGCGCGGCGATGGCCACGGTGTCGCGATGCGCGGTGGCGAGAGCCTGCTTGAGTTGCTTGATGCTGTGCGGTGAGATGGTGTCGTCAGTATCTGCCCACATAACCCACGCATGCGAGGCGAGGGAGAAGGCGAGATTACGGGCAGCAGCGAAGTCATCCACATGAGGCCAATCATGCGCGGGATCGTTTTGATACACGGCGACATGGCAGCCATGCGCACGGGCGATGTCGAGTGTGCTATCGCTGGCTTGATTTCCGATGGCCTGGACGACAACGATCTCGTCCACGAGTGGTTTGAAGGATTCAAGGAAACGCGGCAGGTAGTGCGCGACGTTGCCAGCGATGATGCAGAGGGAAATTTGGCTCATGTGTTTAGAAATTGAGAAAGAGCGTGCATTTTCTTCATCACGGACTCAGTGCTTTCAGCGGCTTGTAAAATGCCGTTCATTTTTGATTCGAGCGATGTGAGACGATCACTCACATTCCAAAGCGCGGCATTGATGCAACGCTGCGTTTCTTCAAGGGACAGAGGGTTGCGACCAGGAAGGAATTGACCGATGGCTGCCAACTGAGTTTCTAATTCATTTCTTTGTCGAATTGTTGCCCTGAGTTCTTTGGTTAGCTTTCTTTCTTTGGTTGTTCTTTTAGTCATGGTCATAAAAAAAACCCGCGCCGGTGGTGCTCCGAACGCGGGCGGGATTGCTCCCAAGATGGAGCGACGCAGAGAGCACCATTCTCTGCGCCGCTGTGATGAGGGGTGCGATTACGGCACCGTGGCGAGTTTGAGGCCGGGGGTGAGACCGGCCGCGTAGCCGAAGAGACACTCGACAGACGCGTGGGTTTTACCTGTGGTGCCGTCGTAGTAGCGGCGGTAGCCCATGCTGATGCCGCTGGCGGGATCAGTGAGCATTTCGAGGCCCTGATAGACACCATCAGGCACAGCAGCAGACACGTTGCGCATAGCGACGGCGATGGCGTCGGAATGGCAGGCGAAGCTGTTGAGGCTGATGCTATTGAGCGGGATGACGTTGGACTCGTAAACGCTCATGCCGAGCAGTTTCGGAATCTTGCCATCCTGAATCGCAGCGGCGGAGCCGTAGGCGTAAGCCTGATTGATGGTGGAGTCACCGAGGAGCGCATCATACGCATCCACAGAGAGGATGAGGCTGATGTTGTCCATGTTGACGTTGTCGGCAGCGAGAGCTTTACGCATGGCGCGGGCCTGTGTCTTGCTCCAGTTGGCAGCGGCAGTCGTCACCGTGGCGGACGTGAAGTTCGTCGTGGTGATGATGCTCCAGATGTCCTGAAGGACGATTTTGGCGAGTGCCTTGCCCTGCTGGGCTGCGAAGTTTTCGATCTTCGCGGCGGAGCTGTTGAGCTGCTGCACATCGGTCAGGTCGATGGTCTGAATGCGGTGTTGATTCAGATTGACGGTGATGGTGTTCACCGTTCCACCCGTGCCGATGTAGGACTGGTTGAAGGTGGTGGCAGTCACAGCGTCGATGCGGGGAACGTAGATAACGTTACCGCGTTGAGCAGTGGCACCGGAGAAATCGCGAGAGAACGCGTTTAGCGGTGTGAGATTCGCAACGAAGGCGTTGAGCACTTCCTGAGCGTAGATGGCATCATTGAAATTGAGAGTCATGAGAGTGAGAGAGAAGAAGGATTAAGCGGCCTTGAGTTTGGCCTTGTTTTTGAGATAGAAGTCACGCTTGGCAGCGGGATCGGTGATGGCGTTGAACTGCGCGACGATGTCGGCACCGGCGTCATCGGACGGTGACGGGAGCGCGGCAACGGCTTCAGGCTTGAGGCCATGAGCGGCGGCGATCTCGGCGGCAGCTTGGCCGGTGGTCTTGGCAGCGGCTTCGAGCTGCGTCACCTGCGCGACGAGAGCATCGAACTGCGCGGCCTTGGCCTCGGCGGCGGTGAGCTTGGCATTCAGGGCTGCGACTTCACCATCGCGTGAAGCGAGGGCGGCGCGAGCGGATGCTAGCTCGGTCTTCAGCGTAGCATCGCCACTGACAGCGGCGAGGATGCGCTCGAAGAATCCTTTGGCTTCAGGAGCCGGAGGCTCAACGGATGCGGCGGGAATGATTTCGGTCGGCGGGTCTTCGACAACCGGAGCGGCAGGCTCGACGGGTGCGGGATCGGCGACGGGCGTAGAGATCGGCTCGATCTCTTGGGCGGGAGTGATGGCGGCGGAGGGCATGTTGATGAACTTGCGGGTGTCAAAGGCAGCGGCGGCAAGCGCGACGGCGTCGCTGTTGTTGTCCACAAAGCCGCGAGCGAGGGCGTCGGCACCGTCCATCCATGTTTCCGCATCCATGAGCGCGATGATCTCGTCACGCGGCATGCCAGTGCGTGATTCGTAGGCGTTAACGATACCATCGCGGAGCTTGTCGAGCAGCGCGGCGAGATCGCGCATGTCAGCAGCTTCACCGATGGCAACACCCATCGGATTATGAATCATCAGGTAAGCATTGCGCGGCATGGTGATCGTGCTGCCAGCCATAGCGATAACGGAGGCCATCGACGCGGCGAGACCTTCGATCTTCACATTCACCGGCGCGGTGCGCGCCTTCAGCGCATTGTAAATGGCCCAGCCGTCGAACACTTCACCACCAGGGGAATGAATGGAGAGATTGAGTGGGAGATTCTGCGGCTGTGACTTCAGCGTGGTGAGGAAATCCTTGGCAGAGATGCCCCACGCACCGATCTCGTCGTGAATGGAGACTTCAATGGCGGCGGCGGTGTTGGTGATGGAAAACCAAGTTTTGCGGGACATGCGAGAGTGCACATGTCAATCGAGAATCAAAGATCGAATCGGTAATGATTTGCTGAGTGCTTGAATTTCATAGCACCAAAGAACTTGTCGGCAAAATACTCCTGAACAATACTCCAATAGCTACCTGCTTTTTTTTCATTAACAATCACATTAATATAATCGAACCCATTTATCCCGTTAAACCAAGAACCCCATAGTAGAACTGCGGCATCAATCGTGCTTTCACTCCCCCCGCTTAATATAGTGCTGCCTTCTAATGAATTGATTGCTTCATTAAACCACCACTCTTTGTAATTAGGATTAGGCTCTGTTGGCTTATACTCAACCAATACTGCCGAGGTTGAACCGTTTCTAATTGGAAACTCACACAAAAAATCAGGTTTCCATTGCAAATCGGGGTCATTATGAATGGGTTCATAGCACCATTTTATACCCGCTAATTCAAGCATCACCGCAAACCTCGCTTCACTTTTAGAACGGAATGTAACGTCTTTGTATTTAGTTGGCTTGGCAGCGATTACCTGTTGATTTATCATCGGCGGAATTATTTGAATTTATTCTGGCAGCGGCTCGGTGCTCGGTGGAGCGACGGCGGCGTTGTTGCGGGTCGTGTTCCACTCGGGCATGAGGTCGGAGAGTCCGCCGCTCAAACCTTTTTCCGCAGCGACGCGGGAGGCGTGGGCGATGATTTCGCCTTGAAGTTCGATTTGATCTTCCCAATCGCGGCCTGCTTCGGCATAGAGATCTGCGTGGGTGATGGCACCGACTTTGAGGGCGTTGATTTTGCCGGAGAGTTCGCGGCCGCGATCAATGGTGAGATCAGCGCAGGGAATGGCGATGTGATTCCACCATTCGTCGTCATCAGGGAAGGGCAGGGCACCGCGTGCCATATCGGTGCCCATGACCCAGAAGTAATGGGACTGAACGGTGGCGAGAAGATTGATCAGCTCGATCTCGATCCAGCGTTGCAGCATAGCCATGTGAAAGCGCACCTCGGGGCCACCGGCACCGAGCATGCTGAAGACAACGGTGGGCGAGAGACCGAGTCCGAGAGCGATCTTGGAAAGGAGCGTCTTGTTGAACTCGCGCTCATTCGGGCCGGGATTGTCCGCCTGGATGACGCCGTAGTCTTCGCCTTCATCGAGTGAGGCGATGCCGGTGCGTTCGGTGACGGACTCAACGGAGACGAGCGTTTGCTGCGAGGTTTGCGTGCCATCGGCGGCGGTAGCGGTGACCGTAGGGCCTGCCGTGGTGACGGGTGCGGTGTAAACGCCGAGGCCATTCGGGCCACCGAACTTGGCGGACTGACGCTTTTTATAGAGACCGATGAACTGACGGCGTTTGATGCCGAGTTTGCTGTCGAGGTCGATTTCGGCGATGTCATGTAGATCGTTCACCGCATGCGTGAAGCGCGGCATCGGCCGGAGTTCGCAGGGGTCTTGGAAATCGCCGTAGTATAGCGCATCGCTGGCTTTGATGACGGTGCTTTTGGTATCGTCTTTGGCATCGACGAGATTGTATCCGGTGTGCGTAAAAAGATTGTCGTGATAGACACCATCGCGGAGGTTGTCGGCTTTTTTGTTGCCATCATCGACCTGATGCGAGCCATACAAGAGGATCTGACCGGCACCACTGGCGGCGTAGGTCAGGACGGTGAGGATGTCGCCATCGCGAATGCTGCCACGCGAGAGCGCGAGCTGCCAGCGTGGGTGATTGAACTTGCCGGTGCGATCAAACACGGCGGGATTCTTGATGCGGTTCTTCCAATGCTTCTCGGCGAGTTTGTTCCACGCCTTGTCTTTGGTAGCAGGCTGAATGGTGTAATAACCGATCAAGTTCGCGAGGCCATGCACGAGGAATTTGGCGTAGCCGTCATTGACAGCGAGCCAGCGGCATTTGCGCAGGACAGTCTTGCGCGCGGAGCCGGTGAGCACTTTGCTGGGATCGAGCGGGGCGTAGTCCATCGTGCCGCGATTCGGCGTAAACCGTGCGGCTTCGACGCCGGAGTAGTTCAGGAAATCGCGCACGCCTTGAGCCGGACGAGCGGCAGGAAAGGAGGGCAGCGCAGCTTGAGCCGCGGCGATTTTGGCGCGATGACGTGAACGGTGC